>Ga0180434_10001068_pt1 | contig 40050 bp, 31 predicted proteins | sample SS_ome_7_FD_132453 | JGI IMG/M metagenome (GOLD analysis project Ga0180434, IMG submission 132453) | Hypersaline lake sediment archaeal communities from the Salton Sea, California, USA - SS_1_D_2 metaG | ecosystem: Environmental > Aquatic > Non-marine Saline and Alkaline > Hypersaline >... | reverse complement strand
TTTTGGATTATAACTGTTTGACGGTAAACAACTTACATTGTAACCGAAATGGAGGAAATTGAAAGTTTTTAATGGCTGTAAGTCATTATTTAATATAGATTTGTGAATTTTACAGAAGGTTTTTTTCATAGCTTGAAAGGAGTACCAGATGAAACACGTACTGTTAAGCGTGCTTTTATGCGTAATTTTCTGTATAAATAGTAATGCAGCAATTGAGGACGGTGCGGAGGTAGCTCACTGTTTTGAAGACCTCATAGATAGTACCGGGAACGGACATGACGCTTCACTGGTAGGGAATGCATATTTATCAAGTGGAGCAGTCATATTTGATGGAAATGGTGATTACGTCAACGTAGGCAGCGGCACATGGGGCAGCAATCCCTGCGACGGCAGCAGCGATTTCACCATTGCAATCGCTTACGCATCCACACAAACAGGAGAAGGAGAAAATGGGGCAGCTTTGGCTTGTATAGGCGACCCCTCAACCGGAGGAGGATCAGGACATTTGACCATATTTACCAACAACAACGGTCAGTACATTGACAGTTGGTATATCGGTTCAGCTTTTGGTGGTGCGCAATACTCGGGTTTGTCTTTTTCCTTCTCGGATGGAAATATGCACTATTGCATCATCACGTATGAGGCTGGTACGGACCAATTCCGGCTTTATGCGCTTGACGGTGGCGTCGCTGTGGCCGGACCCACCGCTACACTTGATTATACTATCACCGGTTCAGGGATTTATCCCCGCCTGGGAAGAGCACATGATGACCCTTATAATGACTTTGCCCAAGTGGAACTCAATGGGCAAATCGGCTTTTTCGCAATCTGGAACAGAATGTTAGATCCTACTCTCGAAATGCCATATGTCGAAGACTTGTGCGGTCCGCCGCCCCCTGATGAAGAACCCCCTTTACCAAATCCTTCAACTTGGGCTGTAGAACCATACGGATCTGGATCAAATGATATCAGCATGACAGCGACAACAGCTACAGATAGAACTCCGCCGGTTGAGTACTATTTCGATGAAACCTCTGGAAGCCGCGGTGGTACCGACAGCGGCTGGATTACTCAGTCTACATATACTGACACCGATATACCGGAAGGAACGGAATGTTCATACCGGGTCAGGACAAGGGATTCTTGCGATCCCCCCCATGAGAGTGACTGGTCAACCACTAAAGCAGCCGTTGCCGAAAATCCATTAAAGAATCTCGACTTTGATGAAATTCTATTCGTCCAGCGTCTCAGCTTCAACAGCGACCACTTTTACACGGAGTTTATCAACTATAATCCGGGCGATAATTTTTTCAGATCAGACAATGGTATTTACAGGTATAACTTGGACACCTACCAGGTTACACCCGTGATAACCGCTGCGGATATGCCGGGCTCCGGAGAGGGAATATTCTATAAGTTTGACCTTGATTGGGATGCCTCAAGGATTGTGTTCGATTACAAAAATGCCATCGGGGAGGGATACCGCATCTGGATGTGTAATATCGATGGTTCAAACCTGACCCAGATTACAACGACACCGCCGGATGAAGCAGCAAATCAGGCCGAATACGATATGGGGATGTATACGTACAACTTTCATTACGATGACATGCATCCTTGTTTCACCCAGGAAGATACGATTATCTTTACATCCACCCGCTGCAAATACACAACCCTTTGTGATTATGACGGTTGGTTGACAACACCGGTTCTTCATCGTATCAATCTTGATGGAACGGGACTGGAGAAACTAACCGACAGTCCGGTCAGTGAGTTCGCCCCTTCAATGATGGTTGACGGCCGAGTGGTTTATACCCGCTGGGAATATGTCGACAAGGATTCACTCTATTGCAAGGTTGGATACGCGATGAATCCCGACGGTACCCACGTTAACGAAATATTCGGTCTTGACCAGCATTCGCCGCCGACGCTGAATTATTTCAGACAGATTCCGGATAATCCTAACAAGTTTGTCTGTGTCGGCGCCCCTCACTACTGGCAGGGTGATAATTTAGGTCCGATTCTTTTAATAGACCGAACCAAGGAGGTTCGGACGCATGAGGATCCAGGCGACCCGGCTACAGGTCCTGCAGTTACCTATGTTACCCCTGATGTCCACATCTGGCAGGAACCAGGCTGGAACTTCTGGACAGGGTCCAGTTGGGTTTATAATGAAGATGGCTCTTCCGGTCAGCTTTATACCACACCTTATCCGCTCAATGAAAATCAATTCCTTGTAACGTGTAAGTGGATTCCTACAGCTAGCTGGGACACGCGGGACGGATACGATATATGCCTGATCGATACCCTGGGAACGAAAACAAGAATTCTCGGCAGATCCGGTACAAGTTGCTGGAATCCTTATCCGTTGAAACCACGTCCTAAGCCGATGAAAATAAATGCATTAAAGTTTCCTGCTCATCTATTGCCCAATGGAGACCCGAATCAGGGTCTTGCGCTAGTGACTGATGTTACCAAGGGGATGGAAGGCGTAAGCCGCGGCGATGTCGCATATCTGCGTGTTAATATAGCTGTCTCTCGCCCCTGGTCCTGCCATAGAAATAAGTTATGGGGTGATCTGGCTTCACCTCCGGGCGATTTCCTTAGCAGCACAGGCTGGTCAGCGGCTTTATGGCCTCGAGTCCAATTGGGTATCGTTCCTATTGAAGCGGACGGCTCAGCCTACTTTGTTGTTCCCGCTGATAGGAATATATTCCTGCAGGCCTTGGATTCCGAATATCGTGAGCTTCAGCGTGAGCGAACCTATATCAACTTCAGGCCGGGCGAATTCCGAGCCTGTATCGGCTGTCACGAGAAAAGCGGTGAAGCACCAACCCCGCCTTTCGGCTCGGGCGAGGCACCAATGGCTCTGCAAAATCCCCCTGTGATCCCCGGTCCGATGCCTGGTGAGGCGGCAGGAACCGGCGACTGGGCCGGTTGGGGTGTTAAGGTTCTTTATTATCCCTATGATATCCAGCCTATTTTCAATGCACAGTGTATTAGCTGTCACAGTGGAGGAAGCCCTTCTGGGGGACTTGATCTAAGCGATGATATTACATGGGCTTATAATGAATCCTATGAAAGTTTAATGTATGGCGGATATTGCGGTCCGATGGTTAATGAGAATAATGACCACATGAGTATTGATTGGACAGAGATGAAGCCGCCCAAGTTCTTTGGCTGTTATTCATCAGTTTTAGCGGACAAGTTATATAATGATCCTGATCACAGAGCACGGGTAACCGACGAGGAATTATGGAAAATATTCCGCTGGATTGATACGAACTATCAGTTCTATGGCACTTATTACGGACGTCATGCAGGGAGCCATTCCGGACATCCTAATTTCAGGGTGATGCCGACGGTCGAGGAGACTCTAAGCAATGAAGCGCCCTCGTGGCATAACTAAAAAACAATAAAACTATTATATGATATTGAAAGATAAACGGTTAAAGCATTTTTAAAATAACAAGGGTGAAAACGATGAAGACAACACTTAAAAAACGGTTTTTGAGTCTGACAATGGGTGGACTGGTTTTGATCCTGGCTGCTGTTATCTATGCCGATGTAGGAGATTATTATTCTCCGGTTGATGTGGTGTCTGACAATGCAGGCGACTATATATATGTCGCAGAGTACACGGCCAATCAAATCGATGAAATTGCTGTAGCGACCGGTTCTGTTAATCGAACTCTTGCGCTACCGGATGCGCCAACCGGGGTAGCCATATCGGATGATGATACAGAATTGTATGTTACCGCTGGATCGGCTGATGGTAAAATCTATGTCATCAGCATCACAGGATGGAATATCACCCATACCATTGATGTCGGCCATACGCCTATGTCACCGGTAGTCAATTCTGACAGCAGCAAGCTTTATGTATGTAACCGTTTCGATAATACGATCTTAGTTATTTCACTCTCTACATATTCAATTACAAATACGGTATCCGTTCTTCGGGAACCAGTTGCGATGGACCTAACCAGTAATGATAGTACGCTCGTTATTGCTAATCTTCTGCCCGATGGTCCTGCTAATACCGGTAATACTGCCGCAAGTGTCTCACTGATCGACACAACTTCTTATATGGTCACAAATGTTCAGTTACCTAACGGCTCTTCAGGTTCTCGATGTGTTTGTATATCTGCTGATGACCAGTATGCCTATATCACCCACATTCTCGCACGTTACCAGGTCCCGACCAGCCAGCTTGAAAGGGGCTGGATTATGACCAACGCGATGAGCATTATTGATATTGGCACTCCCGAATGGGTCAACACGGTTCTTTTGGATGATGTGGAGATGGGAGCGGCCAATCCGTGGGGTATCAAGTGTACCGGCGATGGAAGCAGCCTGTGTATTGCTCACGCTGGAAGCCACGAATTAAGTGTTATTGACATAGCGGGTGTCCACAACCGTCTTGCAAATCTTCCATACGAGGGCGGTTTTTCCAATACCTCAGATGATGTACTCAACGACCTTGGATTTTTGTCCGATTTAAGAGAGAGGATTCCATTGCCGGGTAAAGGACCCCGAAATTTAACTCTTATAGGTAATCTGGCTTATATCACAGAATACTTTAGTGACAGCATCGCCATTGCAGACATTTCTTCGGAAGCCACAGACAAGATAGCGCTTGGTCCTCAAAATCCGATGACAGAGGAACGAAAAGGTGAATTTTATTACTATGATGCCAATGAGGGGACCTTCCAAAAGTGGTTAAGCTGTACCAGTTGTCATCCGGATGTGCGTTCGGATGCCCTGAACTGGGACCTTGCGAATGATGGTTATGGAAGTCCGAGAAATGCCAAGAGCCTGCTCTATTCACACTACACCGCTCCGGTGATGATTACCGGTGTCCGCCCCGATGCGGAAACGGCGGTACGTGCCGGATTTAAATTTATCCAGTTTTCTGTACGGACCGAAGCGGACGCCAACGCCGTTGATGCTTTCTTAAAATCCGTAGAGCACGTTCCCAGTCCCTATTTAGTAAATGGCGAGCTTAGTGCGGCTGCGGAACTGGGTAAAAACATCTTTGAGGACCGCTGTGCGTTCTGTCATTCCGGCGATTATTATACCGATCAAACAAGTCATGATGTGGGAACAGGTCGAGGCAATGGTGAGTCGTTAGATACTCCCCTACTCTCTGAAGTCTGGCGTACAGCACCCTACCTGCAGGACGGCCGAGCGGAAACCATGATGGGGGTTTTGACGACGTACAATACGGGTCACTTTGACGACTCCGGGCTTAGCTCGGGGGACTTAAATAATCTGGCAGAATATGTGCTGAGTCTGCCCGAACCTGCAGTACCCTGTTATCCCGGAGATTTTGACGCTGATTGTGATGTTGACGAAGATGATTTAGACCGCCTAATCAAAACATGGCTCTGTCAGACACATGATGTTAACTGGGACGAAGCATGTGACATTGCTGAACCAGCTGGTATTATTGACCTTAATGATTATGCTCAATTAGCTCAGGACTGGTATAAAGGTAAATAGTTCTATAAGCGCTTAATTCCCAAGGAAAAAATTCCAAAGATACTGTTTACATTATCTCGTCAGCGCCATCTCCATATCCTGAGCCTTTTGATAACAAAAGATGCTTCTAGCCTTATTACGATCAAGAGCCCTTACTTCACCATCCACAATAATGCTTGGAAAGTCATTTATATTCAGTAGATAAGCCATCTTTTTGGCCAGTTGGGTGTTATCGTAAACTCCTGTAAAGATAAAAGATTTCGGTCCGAATGCGTAGACGGGAACCGGCATCGCGCTATGTTCGCCTGTGGTCCACTTATTTCTTAATTCAAAACCTTTATCATTACCTAATATCACCAGCCCTCCTGTCTCGTGATCTGCCGTGACAATCACCAATGTATGACCTTCTTCTTCAGCAAATTCTTTCACCGCTTTGACAGCTTCATCGAAAAGAAGGGTTCTTTTGATCATGGTGACCCTGTCATTATCATGGCATGCCCAGTCAATCTGGCTGCCTTCAACCATTAGGAAAAAACCGTTTTCATTGGTATTCAGGATTTCAATCGCTTTAACTGTAAGTTCAGACAGTGACGGCTCAGTTCCGTCAAATAACAATTCATTGTTCTGGAAAAGACCTAACACAAAGGGCTCTTGTATGTCTTCTATTTCGTTGGCCGTTGAAATGTAAACATAGCCCCTGCTTTGGGCTTCTTCAATGAGGTTAAGCTGGTCTTTGCGTTCACCTCCTTCATGCGCTGGAAGAAAAAAGCTTCTGCCGCCGCCGAAAAGCACATTTATTTTACTGTCAATGAGCTGCTTTGCAATAGCAGTCTCATTATATCTTGACTCTACGTGCGCTGCGAAACAGGCTGGTGTTGCATGAGTTATAGATGAAGTAACGACTAATCCCGTCGACATCGAACGTTCCCGGGCCGCTTCCAAAATGGACATATATTTTTTACCGTCAAGGTCCATTCCTATCATATGGTTGTTGGTCTTGATACCGCACGCCATCGCCGTTCCGGATGCCGCGGAATCCGTAACCAGGGCATTGGCGGAATGGGTTCTCATAAGACCTGTCACAGGAAACGTTTCCATATGCAATAAACCGTCTTGACCTGCGGCTTCTAAACGGGCAAGGTTGACCTGTCCTAAACCCATACCGTCCCCTATCATAAGGATAATGTTTTTTACATCACGTTCAACACCGTTAAAGGCTGTAAATGAATTATCACGTTGCTCGTCCTTATATTCATATTCGACGGTTGATGTATAAACATAATCTTTTTCGCAGGATGAAAAGGTAAATACAAGAATAAATAAAACAAACGAAAACACAGTATAGTGAAACATTATTTTCTTGTTCATAAATATTGTCCTTTACAATAAACCATCCTAAAAAAACACAGAAGCTTGGTAACATTGACGTTACATTATTTTTCACGCTTCATTGCCAAAAGTGACATATCGTCTAATTGAGGAACATCGCCGCACCATTGTTTTACAGTCCTCAGCAGTTCGATGAGGTTTTCATTTAATGTGTTGGATTTTTTTGAATTCAATATATCCAACACCCGACATATCCCAAATGCTTTTTCTGATTCGTTAAGCGCCTCGGTAATGCCGTCCGTATATAAAACCAGATTGTCACCCTTTTCTAAACGTAATGTTGTTGACTCGTATCCGGGATTTTTGGATACCCCTACGGGAAAACCGCTTGATTCCAATAATTTCGAATCTTCACCTGCGGGTACATAAATCACGGGAGGATGCCCGGCGTTAACATATTCGAACTCATGCATTTCGATATCATAGACGCCGTATATCATGGAAAAAAACTGGCTTGTTCGCTCGTCAAATTGAAATTGCTTATTCAACTGTTCCGCTACTTGATGTGGTGATGTTATTGTGTAATCATCATTGGTATCCCGGTAAAGAATTGACTGGCCGGGAAGCGGCATCAGAGTATGACTGAGGGTTACGGATAATAAAGCAGCCTGAACACCGTGACCGCTTACGTCAACAATATACAAACCAGTGTGAGTATCGTCGAGCTGCACCACATTCAAAAAATCACCCGCCAGCTCATCACACGAACCGAACTGCCAGGCGAAGCTCAAGCTCTCAATGTCGGGCAAAACATCGGGCAACAGGGCCTGCTGGATTTTAGCCGCGGCAGCAAGGTCTGATTTCATTTTTGTGTTAGCCGACTCTAAACTTTCTTTTGCGGTCCTTAATGCATCCTCGGCTTTCCTTCGGTTCGTGATATCCGATTGAACACCAATAAAATGAGTGGTTTTACCGTTATCATCTTTAACCGGTGTAATGGATAAACGGTTCCAAAATGTAGTTCCATCCTTGCGATAATTGAGAATTTCTACCGTGCAGGGTCTTTCCTGTGTAATTGCCTCTCGTATTTCCTGTGCTGTCGCTGGGTCTGTATCAGGACCCTGAAGAAAGCGACAGTTGCGGCCTAACACGGATTCCACGGAATAGCCGGTAAGATATTCAAAGCCTTTGTTCGCATAAATCAGGGGATTGTCAGGCAACGAACGGTCACTGATTGTGATGCCCTCAAAAGCGGATGAAAGAGCACGGTCTTTTAACGACAAGGAAACGTTATATCTTTTCTTCTCTTGTGTCATACTGTAAGTTATCAAAAACCGAATGAATTATACAAATTTATACACTCCAGTCAAGTATTCATTTTTCACAATATTACTTGCTTATTCTTGCGTCAAATCATTTGCCTGGTTCTCTGGACCCATATATACTGAAGTAAATGCAGTGAGCAGATTTGTCATAGTTTAAAAACAATGAAGATATACAACCAAAAGAAAAAAAGCATACAACAGAGGCTCTTGAAGTGGTACGGAGAAAACGCCAGAGATTTGCCGTGGCGAAGAACAAAAGATCCTTATGCTGTTTGGATCTCAGAAATTATGCTTCAGCAAACCCAGGTTAAAACGGTTATCCCGTATTATAAGAAGTTTTTACAACGCCTTTCGAATGTGAAAACATTATCCCGGGCACATAGGAGTACGGTCCTTAAACTATGGGAAGGGTTGGGGTATTACAAAAGAGCCGTCAATCTTCATAAGGCTTCCAGGATAATCGTTTCTGATTATGACGGTAAATTTCCAAAGACCTCAAAACAGCTTCAACGGCTTCCCGGCGTCGGCCGTTATACATCGTGTGCGATTGCAAGTATTGCTTTTGATGAAAATGTCCCTGTAGTTGATGGTAATGTCACACGCGTACTGTCGCGATTATTCCGTATAAAGGACAATACGTCTTCACTGTCTGTTCATAAAAAACTCTGGAACTTAGCAAGTGCATTAATTCCTGCTAAAAATGCCGGCACCTTCAACCAGGCGCTTATGGAGTTAGGTTCGAGGGCGTGTATTCCTAAAAACCCACATTGTATGGAATGTCCGCTCAAGCATCAGTGTATGGCAAAGAAATTTTCCGAGCAGGAAATTATACCATTTCATAAATCTTCAAAAAAAATGCCCTTCAAAAAATACGCTGTTGCTATTATCTGTAAGGATAACAAGGTGCTGATAAATAAACGTAGTTCTAAAGGTCTTTTAGCGGGTTTATGGGAATTTCCGACATTCACTAAAAACGGCAGGAGTATTTCAAAACCGAAACTTCAAAAAATCATACACCAGTTTCTGGGCCTCAAGACACAGGTGCAACATAAATGTACTGCCGTGGAACATAAGTACTCCCACTTTACCGCGATTATGACACCTTATATTTGCGATTACGTTTCAGGAAGTACCCAGGTTTTTAAAAGGACAAAGTGGATTGTGCCGATAGAACTGAACAAATTCGCTTTTTCAAAAGGCTATCGAAAAGTTATAGAAGCTGCAAATAAACAACTTTCTGAGCTTAAGCGTCACCGACTAAGGGCCTGACATTATCAATATGAAATGAAACCAGATATTTTGTTGCACTGGGGTCTTTATAGTCGAATTTTTTCCTTCGCAGCGATTCTATTTTCTCTTTATCCGTCTCTTCACCGGTCATTGTCAAATACAGTCTTTTCCCTTTAAATCCTTCGCCCTCTTCAACAAACAAATAAACACATTTCGGATTCACACTTACATTTTTATGGCTCAAACGCTCGCTCATAATAAAAGCGATATTCTCGTCGTCGATGACATGCGGCCTCGCATATAAAGCAGCATCAACATTACCGCCACCGTCTGCTGTCGCCAGTACACCCAACCCCTTGATATTCTCAAAATAATCAGCTAAACTCATCATCAGCTCCTTTCTTAACAATTATATTTAAGTCATTTTGCAAATCAGGATACCTGAATTCGTATCCTTCATCAAGAAGTCTTTTAGGGTATACTTTCTGACTGCTGAAGAATAATTCGTCTACCATTTCACCAAAGAAGATTTTCAAAGCTATTTCAGGAACCGGCAGCCAGCATGGCCGTCCTAATACTCTACCGAGTGTTTTAAAAAAATCGCGATTTATCACCGGGTTCGGCGATGTTAAATTAAATACTCCGTTCAACTGATTATGTTCTAAAAGATATTGAATTGCTGCGATCTCGTCTTCTAAGCTGATCCAGGACATCCATTGCCTGCCGCTGCCTGGGTATCCTCCAACATAAAATTTGAACGGCTGTATCATCTGCGGTAGTGCTCCCCCGCCGCTTCCGAGCACGACACTCGTGCGTATAATCACAAGCCGTATTCCTGATGATTCAATCTCTTCGGTTGCTTTTTCGACTTCTTGACATACCTTCGCTAAAAATCCTTCTCCGCCTTCGGAATTCTCATCCAGCATTTCTTCGCTTTGGGATTTATAAAAACCAATTGCCGATGCCTGCACAAACACCTTAGGTTTTTTGTTAGCCTTGTCAATAGCATCTCTCAGTGCATATATAGTATTTAAACGGCTTTGTAATATATCTTCTTTTCGCTTCTGGCTCCATCGTCCCGATGCCACATTCGCACCGGCCAGATTCACTATGGCATCACATCCATTGATGCAGTCTTCCCACTCCCCGCCGTCTCTTCCGTTCCATTCTACAATCTTGATAGAATCATCGAAAATTGTCTTTGCTCTTTGTTTACTTCGAGTCAGCGCAACAACTTCACAACGTTTATAAAGCTTTTTGCATAAAGCCCGCCCGATGAAACCGGTTGCGCCTGTAACTGCGATTTTCATTTCAATGAATTCTCTAAATCTTGAATTTTCAAAACATAACTATCGGCGTCAAATTTTCTTTTCAGTCCAGCCGCATTCATATATCGAACCTTACCGAAAACATCCCGTTCAGCCCACGCCCTGTCATGCTTTCCAAAACACCAAGCTACCCCGGCAAACCCGTTCGGGTCACGGCCGTCCAGTTCATACTTATTATTGAGAGACAGAGCAATCTTTAGACCAATCTGCGGATTTCTGCTCCATTCGAGAATCTTTTTGCCCCAGTACATCCTCATATACCCATGCATCTTGCCCGTTAGCACCATCTGCTTCTGAGCGGCGTTCCAGTACGGGTCATGCGTTTTAGCTGTCTCGAATTCCTTTAACGAATACGTATATTCTCTCTTGTCGTGTGAATGAAGATTTAACGTGTTTCTCGCCCATGGCGGCAGCGATTTATATTTGTCATAGCGATTATTATAATAAAGGAAATTATAACTCAGCTCCCTTCTAACAATTAATTCTTCAAGATAAGCCTTCCCGCCTTTACTGTCGGCCTCAATCACCTTCATCGCAATATACAAAGGCGATATCTGTCCAAAATGCAGATAAGGACTCATATTCGATGTACCATCCTTATTTGGGTCACTACGATTCTCAGGATATGCATGTAATTTAGCCTTGATAAACTTCGAAAGCAGCCGTTTAGACTTTTTCGTTCCTCCTTTGAAATTGACTTTGCCTACACTACGGTCAATATCAAGTTTTGACACGGCATCATCAACACTGTTGATATCGAAAGTTTCAAATTGGAACTTCAAGGATTTTTGAAGCGGTTTCACGGCGGACACTTTGTTCAGGTAATCATCAAGCTTCGATTGTATCCTCGGTCTGAATGTACCTGCTGAAAAATTCTCCTTATCAGACGCCGCTCTGACCGGAACAATGACATTTGTTTCAACTTCTTCCATCAAACAGTCAACGTTCCGTGCTACTGAACTTCTCCATTTCCGCTGTATACGGGTATGCCCGTCATCGACCACTAACAAAGCGGCTTTCTCTGCCAGTTCTAACACAGCGTCTTCAGGTGTTGCGTGTCTGATAACACATTGAATTCCCCGCTTTTTGAGGCCAGCTTGTACTTCCTGAAGCCCCTCCAGCATAAAATAATAATGTCTCAGATTCGCCTCAGGATATTTATCCGTTAAGCCGAACACAACAACAACCGGAATCTCCAGCTCATTGGCCTTTTCAACAGCATATTCAAGAGCATGGTTGTATTCAACCCGCTGTGCGGCCTGCATCCAGTAGAGCACATACTCGCCCTTGCGAATTTTTTTATTATTTAAAACACAAATACGGCTTTGCTCAATCATTGACTTTCTCGCTGTATTGACTACATAGTTAAAACTAATGAACGATGTGAAATTACAGTATTTGCATTAAATTTCAAAAGGAAAAATGGCAGTCTAAGAAATTACATCGTCAAGCTGACAAGGAAGTGTTGTTCAGTCGTGAACTTGTTTTAGGTAGGCAATCGTATTTTCACTTATAAAATCCATCTTTCGCGTCTCATAAATCTTCTTTCTCAAAAGAGAGTCTCGTTTTGTTTCATACGCTTTGAGTTTCTCCTGCCAGGTATCGGGAAATGTAGTTTGGAACCAGGCAAAAAGCTCAGCTCGGTTTTGCACTTTCGATTTACATCCTGTAAAAAACAGCGATGCTATCAGGAAAATTATGAGATTTCTCTTCAGATTCATCTTTCACTGCAAATTTACACTTTGTATGTTTATTATATACCTTCTTGTAGCTTCTTTCAAAAGAAATTAATTGCTTTAAAATTTTCGAAGGTTTATAATGCGGCGGCGTAATTGAATTAAACAGAACATGAAAATTAGCACGGATATGTTAATGGGTAACTAAATCTATTAAAAACAAAAACGGGAGTTCAATAATGAAAGAATTTTTTCCAAAAATCAAAAAGATTAAATATGAAGGCCCGGATTCCAAAAATCCACTGGCGTTCAAACATTACAATCCAAAACAAAAAATTATGGGCAAAACAATGGCCCAGCATCTTCGCTATTCGATCTGTTACTGGCATACATTTAAAAATTTAGGAGCTGATACCTTCGGAACCGATACCATTATCAGGAAATACAGCCGTTCAGATGACCCTATGCAAGTAGCGGAAGATACGATGAGAGCCGCGTTTGAATTGTTTACCAAGCTGGGTGTCATGTTCTGGTGCTTCCACGATAGGGACATCGCTCCGGAAGCGGACAATCTCGCAGAAACCAACAAAAGATTGGATAAGATTGTAAAGCTTGCCAAGACACTCCAGAAGGATACCGGCCTAAAAGCATTGTGGGGTACGACCAATGCCTTCAGTCACAGACGGTTTATGGCCGGAGCCGGTACAAATCCGTCACCGGATGTTTTTGCCTATGCGGCCAGCCAGATAAAAAAGGCCGTTGAAATTACAAAAACACTCGGCGGTTCTGGTTATGTCTTCTGGGGAGGGAGAGAAGGCTATGAATCACTCTTAAACACAGACATGAAAAGAGAATTAGACCATCTGGCCGCCCTGCTACATATGGCCGTGGATTACAAAAAGAAAATCGGATTTAAAGGACAGTTCTACATCGAGCCGAAACCGAAAGAACCCACGAAACATCAATATGACTTCGATGCGGCCAACTGCTTTGCCTTTTTGCAGAAATACGACCTTTTAAAAGACTTCAAACTCAACATCGAAGCCAACCACGCCACCCTCGCCGGCCATACCTTCCAGCATGAGCTACAATTCTGCGTCGATAATAACATCCTCGGCTCCGTTGATGCCAACAGGGGTGACTTGTTGCTCGGCTGGGATACGGACCAGTTCCCGACCGATATTTATGACACCACGCTTGCGATGTACATCATCCTTAAAGGCGGCGGGTTCACCACCGGCGGTTTAAACTTCGATGCTCATATCAGAAGACAATCCATTGATCCGGAAGATTTATTCTATGCACATATAGGTGCGATGGACGCTTTTGCGAGAGGCCTGAAAAATGCCGCCAAAATGCTAAAAGACGGCAAATTTGAAAAAGCAATCAAAAAACGTTATTCCGGCTGGGATATGCCCTTCGGACAAAAAATTGAGAAGGGTAAAATCGGCTTCGAAAAGCTTGAGCAGTATATCCTGAAAAACGGCGAGCCGAAGCTGCAAAGCGGCAGACAGGAAATGCTCGAAAATCTGCTCAATGAATATATTTAAAAGCCCGCGGTGGCCGTTTTTGTATATTTTTTGATTAGCGACATGTCTATAGTTATTACAGGGAAGGCAACCTCCCTGTAATTTTTAATCCTTCAACTGGGGAGTATTTCTCAATCCAAACCGGATTGAATAAGAAAAACAAACTCTCTCACGTGTCCTCTGCAAATACTATCTGAAAACTTTTCCAACTTTTTTAAGAACCCTTTTCAAAAGTTACAGTATAGCAGGTAGTTACTTTTAGAGTCTAAAAGCGAACGATTGAAAAGTAAATAACTAATGAATCATGGAGATAAAAAAATGAAAGTGAAAAAATATCTAAAATTTTCTTTTATGTTTTTGTTTGTGGCCGCTCTATTTATGTTGCAGCTTGGCTGTGCCAGTTGTGGTTGTGCTGATACGAAAAAGGACAGCAAACCGCGAATGGACATTGTTGACACGGCCGTAAAAGCAGGCTCGTTTAAGACATTAGCGACAGCCCTCACGGCTGCCGACTTGGTGGATACGCTTAAGGGAAAAGGTCCGTTTACTGTGTTTGCTCCGACTGACGACGCTTTTGCAAAACTTCCTGAAGGTACCCTTCAGGACCTTTTGAAGCCGGAAAATAAGCAAAAACTAACCTCTATCCTCACCTATCATGTCGTACCCGGTAAAGTAATGGCTGCAGATGTGGTCAAACTGACTAAGGCAAAAACCGTTAATGGCCAATCCCTAACAATCAAAATTAAAGATGAGAAGGTCATGATAGACTCAGCAAAGGTGCTTAAAACCGACATCAAATGCTCCAACGGGATAATTCATATTATCGATACGGTGGTTCTACCAAAGTAAATCACCACGTCGATACCGGTTAGTCAAATTTCAAAAAAATAGCGGGTTAAACCCGCTATTTTTTTATCTTTTAAGCCTTTTGTGAAATAATGCTCTTTTCAATCTTTTCGAACTAAAACATCTAAGCCAATTGAAAATGTGTTATCAATATGAGTGATAAAAACATAATGAAAAAGAGTTGACCGCTGCTTAAAAAAACGCTAAATTTTCAACGGCGAAACGAGACAATATAATTATAAACAATCTGATGAAATGAAAAGGAGTTCAAACAATGAAAGCAAATCTGATGATCGTGTTTGTTCTTATCCTTGTGACCCTTCCAGGATGCTCAACCGCCCCCAAGCGGGCAGAATCGAGAGCTGTTCTCGCTTCTGAAGTGAGGGAAACCATCGCGGTGTTTAAAGAAAAGGACCCTTCGATTCAGACCTTTTTCGAAAATTCCTACGGCTACGCCGTGCTGCCAAAAATATTCAAAGGCGGGTTCTGGATTGGTGGCGCCTACGGAAAAGGCGAGGTTTATGAACAGGGTAAAAAGGTCGGCTTCTGCGATATGTCACAGGCTACCCTTGGATTTACTTTCGGAGGTGAATATTTCAGAGAGATTATTTTCTTTAGACAAAAGCAGGACCTGGACAGATTCCGAATAGGAGACTTTACCTTCTCTGCTCAGGTAACAGGTGTTGCACTCAAAGCCGGCGCCGCCGCAAAAGCGGATTACAAGGGTGGTATGGCGGTGTTTGTGGCAACAGACAAAGGTTTGATGGTTGATGCGTCACTGGGCGGGCAGAAATTTAACTACATTCCCGCAACAGTAGTTGACTAATATCGACAGGTATTTTTTATACTTAGATTTAAAGCTCCGTCGCCAGGTCAGCTTCAAGTTCAGCCAATATAGTCACCATACATTGGCCTAATGCCTGAACTATAGATGTGGCTGAATCGTCTTTTATATTTACCTGCTCCTCATAAATTTTATTAAATACAACCGACCTGTTGGATAAGTCAACTACATAATAACGAATTTTCATTACTGCCTTCGGAGAGGATTTGTCCCTGAAGTCACCATATAATGCGATGATACTGCCCTGTAACGCATGAGTAGCGTCAACATAGCTGCCCGGTTCTAAAACGGCCTTAAACAGTCCCGATTCAGACATCCACGCCCGTGTCTTTTCAGTAATCATATCCTCGGGGCTGATTAAAAACTTGTTATAAAAATCTGTTTCATATTTCGTTTCGCTTTCACGATAAACAAGGCTTTTGCTGCTAAAGATTGTATTAATATTAAAGCTATAAACCTCAAGAATAATGTTCTCGTTCACGACTTGTTGCCGGTCCTTTGTGTGAGATGCCTCGAGAACAAAATTTGTTTGATCATAATCCACCCTCTGCGACACACATCCAGACAGGTATACAAACGTGATCATTACACTATACAATAAAATTATTTTTCCATTCATTTTATCATCTCCGATTTTGCTGGAGGTTGGCTGAATATTAATTCTGAAGGATGCTGTTTAATAGTTTCCGTTAACTCCCTCAAATCATCCGTAATTTCTCTTATATTTCTTAAGATTTTATCGATTTGAGGGCCTTCTGTTGAGACCTTTTGATTTATTCTATCGAGAGTGTTTTCAAGATTGCTGAGAATTTGTGCAATATTAGCACGTCTGTTGTCGACTTCCGGGCTTGACAGCAGCTCACGTGCGTCCGCGAAAAACTCCTCTATCTCACTAGTTAGACCTGGTACATTTGCATCGTCCACGGCTGTTCTTACCGAAATTAAAAGCTTATCAAGATTATTAACCAGTTCTTGAACATCAATTTCCTCCAGTTTCGCTAATATTCTATCCACCGAATCTTTCATTGTAGAAAACGCTCCGGGAGCAGAAGGAATATAGGTTGATTTCGGTTCCCATGCAATATCGAGAACCGGATAGCGTTCCGGATCCAGAAACGTCCCTTCAAGAAAGGCCTGACCGGTCAATATATTCGTCGAAAGCCTCAATCTCAGACCCTCTTTTATCATATTTTTCATCCGTTCTGCTCGTTGAGCTTCCGTTCGCCTTTCCGTTGGCTCTTCCCTTTCTTCCCGCGTTATAGAGCATAAGACTCTTACGTATCGCTCGTACTTTGAAAATGTTGCTGGGTCGCCCGGCAACTCATATATTTCGTCTACAAAACTTACGTTTTCTACTTGTCCCATTTTTACTCCCCTCAGCAGAACCGATGAGCCTGGTACTAAACCGGTAACATCACTGTCAAAATACGTTTCAAAATAAGTTTTATCTTTAGCAAATAAGCCGGCACCCCATACAATAATAGTTGTTACGATTAAAGTGATTGCTATGAGAATGAACACGCCTATTTTAAAATAATTCGGTTTTGCAGTCATTTTTCTTTCCTATCTATAAGCTACGCATTTCATTTACAAAATCAAATAGGATTAATTTTGTTACGATGATTCCCTTTTAAAGAACTGTCTTACCCAGGGATTATCGCTATTGTCTCGTAGATAATCAGGTTTGCCAGAAGCAACAATAGATTTGGTATTTTTATCCAACATCACGACTCTGTCAGCTATCTTGTATATGCTGGGCAATTCATGCGAGACTACTACAAACGTGAATTTTAAACTTCGAGATAATTCTATGATTAAATCATCCAATTGCGATGAGGTAATCGGATCAAGTCCTGCGGAGGGTTCATCCAGAAATAATATTTTCGGGTCAAGCGCCATGGCTCTTGCTATTGCGGCCCTTTTTCTCATACCTCCACTAAGCTCAGACGGCATCTTATGAGAGTTTCCCTGTAGGCCGACTACCTTCAGCTTCGTTTCTGCAATAAACTCCATTGCCTCTCGAGGCAGATCGGTGAACTCTTCAAGAACAAGGCAGATATTATCCATGAGGTCCATCGAACCAAATAGCGCTCCGTTTTGATACATAACTCCTATTCTTCTAAGAATATCTATTTTATCCTGCCCCACCGCTGAGCCTATTTCTCTTCCTTCAATATAAACTTTCCCCTTAACAGGCGGCAGCAAACCTATCATGTGCTTTAAAAGCGTGCTCTTGCCACAACCCGAACCGCCAAGAATAATAAAAACTTCACCGGCCTTGACTTCAAAGTTAATGTTATCAATAATAACAACATCACCATAACCGGCCTTTAAACCCTCCACTTGAATTACGGTCTCTGACTCGCTACTCATATTCCTTTAAAATCCAATAAAATAATAGACCACTGCAAAAATACCATCCACGACGACAATGGCGATGATACTGGTCACAACAGCTTTCGTCGCCGAATCGCCAACCGCGCTTGCCCCTGTCTTCGTTTGCAGGCCTCTCAGGCATCCTATAACGGCAATCAGCATACCAAATATAAATGTTTTAATCATACCCCCGGTAAAATCACCCAGATCACAAGCATCCCGAATACGATTCATGAACGTTACAAAAGGAAAACCAAGAGATGCCATAACCATGCCGCATCCGATGAGCCCGAACAGCAAGTTGAACATCGTTAATAGCGGCATCATAACCAATCCGGCGAGCATTCGCGGAACAGCCAGAAATTTCACTGGGTCCAGCCCCATCGTCGTCAAAGCGTCAATCTCTTCACTCACTTTCATCGTCCCGATTTCCGCGGCAAACGCTGAGCCGCTGCGGGCGGCAAATATCACTGCGGTTATCAACGCCCCCAACTCCCTGAAAAGTACGATCACAACCAGATCTGCGACATATATCTGAGTACCGAACTGCTGCATGGCAATTGCTGATTGAAATGCCAGAATCAAACCGATAAGAAAGCCCAGAAGACAGGTTATCCCGACCGCATCTGCGCCGCTTTTTTCAGCGATTAAAAATGTATCCGTCCAACGTATAGTATGAGGTTTAAAGACCGCACTAATAAACTTTACACACACTTCACCACCAAAAGCAATCTCAGTCTTTACATCACTCAATAAATTCCAGCAAATCTGTCCTGCTCTGACTGTGAATCCTTGGATCGAGAACTGTTTAGGCTGCGGCTCCACGATATCACCGGGGTCGAATATTTTCACGAGCTGCTCAAATTCAGGTTTCAATCCCTTTATGACCAGTTTACGGTTCTTTTCTTTCTGAATCTTCTTTAAAATCAGAAAGAGAGCCGCACCGCTTCCGTCGCAATATTCAACACCCACAGCATCTACTTCCATCATTAGAGGCTTTATAGATAACAATTTCCTCTTCGCCTCAGGCCATACACTGCTGATGCTATCTGCGTCCAGCCGACCCGCTAAGCTCAGCTTTAAATTTCCATTCTCAGCTTTGTATTCAGTTCTAATCATATATATAAATTACTGCCTTATTATAACGTGTTTATCACTCTGCGATAATTCTACACAGTAATTATATTTTGGAAAACCTCATTACTACAAGATAAAAACGGGACGAAACGCATTGTTTTGCCATCACAATTTTTTGTAATTATCATTTGAATAACACATGACCCGATAATATCCTTGAATAAATTCACAGTTTTCTATATTGGTAATGCTTGTAGAATAGTGTCAAATTCCTTAGAATTATAAAATAAGTTATTTAAAGTATATTGAATGGTACTTTAAAGGATTTATCATGAACAAGCAGCAAACAGAGCAAAACAGGTTAACAACAGTTTCTCTGTTGATCATTGCCGCTGTGGCTTTAGGATTTGTAATTAAATATGCAAGTGTTGTATTAATCCCTTTCGTCCTGGCTGTTTTTATCACACTGCTCGTCTCCCCGGTTCTTGATTACCAGGTGCTCCGTCTGAAAATTCCAAGACCGATAGCGGTTTTTGTCACTATATTGATTGTCTTGATTATTCTATCTATATTTTTTATCTTTGCCGCACATATCGCCCAGACCCTCATTGCCACAACGGGTCGATACAGCGACAGCATTATCAATTTGATAGACCAATCATTTGTTAAAATGAATGAATGGGGTTTAGACCTGGACCCGGGCAAAATAGGTCAGGATTTGAAAGAACAAATTCCTGTTTTTGTGACAAGTTCCGTCAGCTCAATTATGGCTGTAGTGTCCAAGGCGTTATTTGTGGCTGTATTTGTTCTCTTTCTTCTTATCGGCCGTAACCCGAATGTGATTTACGAAGGAATGTATGGGGAAATCGACCGCAAAATCAGACGATATATTTCGATTAAGACCATTCTCTCGATAATAACCGGTTCACTGGTCTGGATTGCGCTGACATTGTTTAATCTGGAGATGGCTTCTGTGTTTGGTATTTGTGCTTTTCTTTTGAACTTTATACCGTCTATTGGTTCCATCATAGCTACTCTACTGCCGATCCCCATTGCGGTCGCCCAGTTTGACAACCCCTGGATGATTGCTGCGGTCGTGCTTGTCCCCGGTGCGGTTCAAATGACGATAGGAAACATAGTCGAACCGAAACTTATGGGGCAACGGCTACACTTGCATCCGGTAATGATTTTGCTGGCATTGTCATTTTGGGGATTACTATGGGGAATACCGGGTATGTTCCTGGCGGTTCCTATAACGGCCACAATACGAATTATATTAATGCAGTTTGATACCTTAAGACCCATTGGAAGAATTATGGCCGGGCAACTGCCGAAATGGGACACTGAATTAGCGGATGATGATTGACAGTCATCTCACATAGAAAGGAAGTCGCATGGAATTAACCATTAAAGAAAATATCAAAGAGCCGGGCGTTATTGTTCTGTCTCCTGTGGGAAAAATCGATTCGGACACATCCCCCCTTTTGGAAGAGAAAATTAGCGCATGTTTATCACAAAATCCGGGCACGCTGGTCATCGATTTACAGGATGTTGATTTTATGACAAGTTCGGGAGTCGGCGTTATGACAAAGGCAAAAACACTTATGAATAAAAATAACGGCAATTTTGCTATGATTAATCCCCAACCGCAGATAAAAAAAGTATTCGAGATAATGCAGCTGGAGCCGACATTGAATGTGTTTGCAAATACAGAGGAATTAGATGAGTATCTGGCCAAGGTTCAGAGAAAAATGACCGACCAGGATGAATACTACTAAAACTTGCATTCTTTTGGCTTTTTATCTTAAGATTAATATTATTGTTCAATAACCTCCTGCTCCTCGGGATTCGGAGGATTTTGCTCTAAGAGCTGCCCCCTGAAAGGTCCGCTGTTATGCACTAAAACAGTAGTAGGAAAACCGTCAATAATCTCCTTGAGTCTTTTTGAGTAATCATCCTCTGTACCTTCTTCCGGGCTCATCAGTCCCACAAAGACGACATCTGCTCCTCGACTCTTTTCATGCATTGTATCAATTACAGACTTTTCCTTCTCTAACACGATAACATCCTGTTCCGCCTTGATACGTGTTGCCTCTATTAGATTTTTCAGGCTATCTTCCAAATCTAAACGGGTTGTTTCACTTTTTATTATGGAGCGAAGATATATAGTCGCATTATGCCACAAGGGATCGAGAGTCAGCAAATATGCCAGCAAAAGCATGAGATCACCATTATTATATTTTCCCCGCCACCATATATCGATGCGTTCAAAGTGCTTCGGTCCCTCCGGCGGTTTTGGCCGAATAATCAAAATTGCCTTCTCGAGCTGCGAAATAGTTCGAACCAGGCGCAGCAGGGAAACCATCCGCTCCTGTCGACTGGGCCAGCCGAAAGCTATTGTATTAGGTCTCAAAGAACCCATACCTTGAGCCTGCACAATACTTAAAACGCCGGTCTCAAAATCCTTCATGATATCAGCTTCACCAAAGGCTACAATGCGCTTTTCGGCAAAAAATTGTTTCATTCTCTTGTTTCTCTCTGTCAGTGATTCTATATCATCATGTTGAGAATCGGTTATAACGTCACAGACGGTTAAAATGCCGCAATATTGGTTGAACCATGCTGACATTCGAACCTGTCCTTCACGTCTTTCCAACTGGTCTGCGAAAAGCAGGATATTAGGCCTCCAGCTTCGCACATCTTTCGTTTCACGAGCCAGTTTATATAATGAAAACCGCGCCAGTGATCCCCAAAAACCTTCCCATACATCGCCCCAGCTTGCTACAAGATTCTTTCTGCGAAGATAAAGCCAAATAGTCAACTCAAACCATATGGCCACCAATGACCATGGAATACTAATTAAAAACATAACCATTAATATGCCTATAACACCCAGCAGGGAAATAGACCAGTGAACTCTCAAGGTAGGCCGATAAGAGGGGTCATGAACTATATTCTCGACGGCGGCAACAAAGTTCTCACTCAAATATAATGTTAAAAACAAAATGGTTACAAACTTCGCCACCATATTTAAACTGCCCAGGGTCACCGCCGAAAGTGCTATTAATCCGCTTACCCAGGTAGCGATGGTCGGTTGACCGGTTTTACTTGTTCGTGCCAGAAAGGACGGTGCCAGTCGGTCCTTTGCAAGAGCCTGCAAAATCCGCGGTCCCGCCAGCGCGCTGCCGAACGCTGAAGACAAGATGGCACCGCATAAGCCCGGATACACAAGGATACCTCCAAACAAGGCTATTTCGGTCCATACCGGGGGTTTGTCAGCACTGATGTCCGCCATACGTTCCATCGAAACCTTTCCGGTCATAGAAAGTAGAAACGGTACAATCATGTAGACCGCCGTCCCTACTAAAACGGCACAAATGGTTCCTCGAGGTATTGCTTTCTGAGGGTCTTTCAAATCACCACTCATTCCTATACCCGCGGAAAAACCTGTGACGGCGGGAAAGAAAACGGCAAGAACAAACCAGAATTCGCCACTGCTTTGAATTCCGACTGCAGGAGGCAACCACTGAATTTTTTCCAAGGGCCCTGTAAATACGCCCAAGGCTAGAGCAAGAAGCGATAATCCTACCAACGCCATCAACGGTATCTGCAGCCGAAGCGCTGCTTTAGCACTCTTGCCGGATATCGCTATAATCACGATAACTAATCCCGCTGCTACCCACTGAACAGGAGGTGCTCCCCATTTTGCAGGCCAAAAGGTCGTTAAGAATTCCGCCAAACCAAAGCAGTATAGCGTAATGCTTAGAATGTAACACAAAAACAATGGTATCCCGATCGCCCCGCCGATTGTAAGACCCAGACTTCGCGAAATAAGATAATATTCACCTCCCGTACCCAGGCGGCTGTTGGTCGCCACCGCGGATGCGCTCAGTGCCGTTAACAAGGCGATTGAGCTGCAAATACCGACGATTAGCAGCCCGTAAATCAAACCCGTTTGCGCAACCACCCACCCGAAACGCAGGTACATAATAACACCAAGGATTGTCAAAACACTGGGTGTAAAGACACCGAGGAACGCTCCGAATTTATAAGGGGAATCACCTCTCGAAAAGATTTTGAAGCCATCTGCCATAAAACTCAATCCAATTAACAGAGCAATGTCATCATTACGTTTAGTTTGTCTATGCTTATATTTTAAATTCAATCAGGAAAGATGTAAAACAAATATTAAAATGTTTAATAAGAGACGGTGAGTGAGGTTAATTTGATGGAATCTCTAACAGAACTAGTGAAATGTCTAAGACTTGTTAAAGTCCCCCGTTACTGCTTAAGAGCTGAACCATCCTTTCTTTTCCGTTTATACTGGCGGTTTGCAAAGGTGTAAGATTAGAATTGTCTTTTGCATTTATTTCGGCCCCGTTCTCTAACAATATTTCAGCAACATCTTGTCGGCCGGTGAATGCTGCAACATGCAGTGGTGTCCAGCCATTGTTGTTCTTAGAATTAATGTTTAATTTATCGTGATTCACCAATATTTCAATCACATCGATTGATGCAGTCAGCACGGCTACGTGCAGAGACCCGTCTCCCTTATTATTTTTTGTATTTACATCAGCTCCTCTCAACACCAGAGCCGCAACACCTAATTTATTTCCCTCGACAATTGCTTCATGCAAGGGAGTCCATCCGTATTTATCCTGATTGTTGAGGCCTGCACCATTATCAATTAAATAATTGATAAATTCCCTGGATCGGTCGCCATAAGACAACCTCATTGAAAGATGCAGAGGCGTCAGTCCTCGACGTGTTCTTTTATTTACATCCACACCATGTTTAAGCATAACCTTAACAACATTCTTTCGGCACCAAACAGAGTTCCAATGTATTGCGGTCCAGCCAAATTTATCTTTTTCATTCAATAAATGCGGCTTATGCGTAAATGCCGAATCGATGAGTTCAAGGTTGACCTGATGTCGTGGAAGATTCATCAGGCGGTGATAAGCATATAACTCTCTAAGATTCTGTAATAATAGTATCCCTACATACACCAGGAATATTACAAGAAACGTTCCAAAAAGCAGCAGCAGCCGTTTGAAGGTAGGTTTCTGAATTGCCAGCTTGCCAACTTTCATTTATCTATCCTTTTCAAGAGAAACCTTATAAAATGGTTTCTATATTTTGCAAATTGTACCATATTTTTATAGATTTTTCCAGCTTTTTTTGGCTTTTGTATTTGAATTTTACTAAATATTAAGACAAGATTTCATATCGTTCATCTGAAAACATATAGAATCCCATTAAAAACTTTTTTAAAATGAATTTAAGCCGCAAATTAATAATCAAACCATCTTCTAAAATATCTTTGGCAAATTGGGATGCCGACGAAACGTTTGGTTTCAAATCCAAAAAAGAAGCCAAAACAGCAATGAAGGAAAACCACACAAAACTACATGAGCTTCAGTCTGTTCTTTATGCTGAAAACAAAAGATCCATTCTGATAATCCTTCAAGGTATGGATGCGAGCGGCAAGGACGGTACCATCAAACATGTCATGGGACCGCTTAATCCGCAGAGTTGCAAGGTAAGTTCTTTTAAGACACCAACCGAGGAAGAGCTTTCGCATGATTTTCTTTGGCGAATTCATAAAGTAACACCTCGCAATGGCGAAATTATGATATTCAACAGGTCCCATTATGAAGATGTTTTAATCGTGCGGGTTCATAACCTAGCCGACAGGAAAATATGGTCCCTGCGGTACAAGCAAATCAATCAATTTGAGGAAATTCTAACGAAGAACGACACTCACATTTTTAAATTTTATCTTCATATCAGCAAGGAGGAGCAGTTGAAAAGATTCAATAAGCGACTGGAAGATTCGACAAAGAACTGGAAGGCAAGGCCGGAAGATTTCGAGGAGAGAAAATTTTGGCCCAAATATGTCAAGGCGTATGAAGACGCTCTGGCAAATTGCAGTACCTCGTTTGCGCCATGGTTTATTATACCCGCTAATAAGAAGTGGTTTAGAAATTTCGCTGTATCAGAGATTCTTACTGAACAGTTAAGCAAATTGAATATGTCATACCCAACACTTTCGCACGAGATAAAAAAACTTACCAATAAAGCCTGATTGCACCCTTTTTAATTTCTCTATTTACGTACTTACAATGCCTCCCAATCAATATCCTAACAATATAATAACACTAAATTAACAGTATCTTAGTTAAACTAAAGTACGATAATGTCGATATATAATTACAAGCGAGGTTTATAGGACTTAAACAAGGGATATCTATGACGGTTAGATCAATAACTGACGAATTTTTAAAAATCGGCAAAACCCATGGATTTCAGAAAAAACACGCTTTACGCGTGGCTCACTTCTCATTAGTTCTTTTCGATCAGCTTCAGGACCTTCATCGGATGGGAAATACGGAGCGATTATGGCTGTGGTTTGCTTCATTGATGCATGATGTCGGGAAAAATGAAAACCGAAGAAAGCATCACAAAATCGCAAGAGACGTTCTCATTAACTCTAAATCACTGCCGTTTTGTAAAAAAGAAAGAATTATCATAGGTATGATTGCCCGTTATCACCGTGGAGCTTTACCGAAAAATACACACAGGTATTATAGGGGCATGGATTCGTATTCAAAAGCCGTCGTCACAAAAATGGCGGCTTTGCTCCGGCTGGCCGATGGACTCGACAAAAATCGAAACGGTCTCGTTATTGACATTAACTGCGAACTTTTTGCCGACGACCTTATATTACAGATTTTGAGCGAAGGCGAATTAAATATCAGCAGCATTAAAGCCAAATCAGATCTTTTCAAAAAAGTCTATAACAAAGACCTGATACTTGATATCGAAATAGACGATTCCTATTATCTCGCCCTTGACACGGAAACAATCATCAATTATGCTTTCGATTAGTGGCTCATTGAATTATCAGTAGCACATAAAATTTGAAAGCAGTAATACGATGGGACGTTTCGTAATCTTGTCCGGACCTTCATGTGTGGGCAAGGGACCTCTATATACAGCGCTTAAACTCTTTTTTCCCGAATATGCTAAAACGATGAATAAACTTGTTTTATACAACAGTCGGGCTGCACGGCCGGGAGAAATTGATGGACTGGACTATCATTTCAGACCCAGAGAAGAAATTGAGAACTTACGTAACAAACAGAACTTCATCGTAATGAATGTCAGGTCAGACGTCCAGGCGATACACCTGGATGCCCTTGAAAAGATTCTTAAAACAGGCAACGCTTTTTTTGAAGGGAATCCGTTTGTCGGAAAAGAGCTTCTCGGAATTGCCAGGTCAAAGAAAATTCCCTGCACCAATGCCTTTTTATCGCCTCTTTCAAAAGATGAAATTCTATATTTAAAACAGGTTGAGCCGAAAGTAAACCTGCCGGATTTTATAACGGATGTGATGAGGCGAAAACTTCTCAGGCGCACCAGAAAACAAAAAACCTTATTATCATTGAAGGATTTGGAAAATATTGAAACAAGAGCTTCCAGTGCCTATAAGGAAATGAAAGAAGCCTTTCGCTTCGACTGTGTTATACCCAACCATGACGGCGAAGACAGTGAGAACTGGAGCGCTTTTTATTATCCGGTGGGTGACGCGCGTCTGGTATTATTAAGCTTTGTTGAATTACTAAAGGTAAACCAGCCCAAAAGAGCGGAGCAATGGGAGGAACATCTTTTGCCTTAAGGGCAGATATGCGAATATCGCCATTTTGGTTTTTCTGTAAAAACCGGTTCACAGAAAATAGCTTCCAATTTATAATAAACTACGTTTTAAACCTGTTATAAAGAAACGAAATTTAAGTTTATTCATTAAGGTTAGTATGGTTGATATAAGTTATCAGTTATTGGCCGCTCGATACCTGCAAAATCAGCTCACGGTTTTACGTAAACAAATTCACGGCGCTCACACCGCTGAAGACATAGAATATGTTCATCAGTCAAGAGTTGCTTCGAGACGAATACGTGCCGGATTGCGAATGTTCAGTGAGTGTTTTCCCGCCAGGCATATCAAGAAATGGCGCAAGGAAATCAAAAAAGTTACCAAACGGCTGGGAGCTGCACGGGATGCGGACGTACAGATTGAATTCATCCGGCAGCAGCTAACGGAACTTAAAAAAGAACAAAAAGCATTTTCCCCCGGCATTCGGCGGCTGTTGCTGCGACTCCGTCAAAAACGCCGGGCGGTTCAGCCTAAGGTAATTAAAGCCATCGATAATTTTGAAGCCGGTCCTTTCATGTCTGACCTACACGGAGAAATAGAAAAAATTCTATTTAACAGAAATCCGATGGAAAAAGACATCCAGAGTCCTTTTGTCTTCAGACAAGTCTATGAACGGATTCATAAACAGCTTGACGAACTTCTGTCTCGTGAACAGGCCTTAAATGATGCTGAAAATGTAAAAGGTCACCACCAGATGCGAATCTCCGCCAAGCGCCTAAGGTATACCCTGGAAATATGTAATTTGGCTTACGAAAAAGCATTAGGCGATATTATTAAAAGAATGAAGAAACTCCAAACAACTTTGGGCCATCTTCATGATTGTGACGTGTGGATTGAATATCTTCCCGTTTTCACGGAACAGGAAAATCAAAAGACACTCGATTACTATGGTCATGCGCGAGCATTTTCAAGATTGAAACCCGGGCTTGACTATTTGCTTCAGGAACGAATCAAACAAAGAAAGATTCTGTTTGATTCGTTGTGTGAATTGTGGGCTCGGATACACAAAGAGGGTATATGGGAAGAATTGGAGTCTATATTACAATCCCGTCTAGAAAAACATAAACAGAAGCCTGAAACCGTAACCGTCGCCGGTGAGACGCAGGGAAATGAAGCATCAAGCACAAAAGATAGCATTGATAAGTGATATACACGGAAACCTGCCGGCGCTTGAGTCTGTTATTGAACAATGCCGCCGGAAAGGGGTACAGAAAATATGGAATCTTGGGGACATAACCGGTTACATCCCCTTTCCAAATGATGTCATTGAAATACTGGAACAGGAAAATGCCGTTAGTGTTGTTGGAAATTATGACCGGAAAGTCATTTCATTCCCCCCAAAAAAGAAGAAATGGAAGAAAAAGAAAAAAAGAAAAAAATTTCATGCTTTCGAATGGAATTCGGACAACCTGACGTCAGCCAACCGTAAAATTCTAAAGTCGCTGCCCGAAGAGGTTCGTCTTGGTATAGAGGGTCACAGGATTCTTCTTACTCACGAAACTCCCGATTCCTGTCACGAAGCATTGTTTCCGGAAACCTTTAAATCCAGATTTAAGGAACTGGCCGTTATAGCGGATGCTGATATTGTTTGTATAGGTCACTCACACATACCCTTCAAAAAGAATGTTTCAAATACCCTGTTTGTAAATCCCGGGAGTATCGGATTGCCTGTAGACGGCCGGCATAGTTCTTATACAACACTTGAATTTAGCTCGGATTATGTCAAGGTGAATTTTCATACGGTTCTATTTGATGTAGAGAGAGTGAAGCGAGCCATGGACGCCGCCTCTATATCTTTATCACTTCTGTGACAATATATAAGTAAGAACAAAATAATAAGCTGATGAGTTCTGAGAGATGTCTGTTACGAAAAAAGAATCCGTCAACGCGGTAGTGTCATTTGCCGGTAGACATGATTATGAACAAGAGCATACCTTCCAGGTTACAAATCTTGCCCTGATGTTATTTGACGAGCTTAAAGACCTTCATAAGTTGACGAACGAAGAAAGATTCCTTCTTCACTGTGGAGCGCTACTGCATGATATCGGATGGTCTGAAGGTCGGAAAGCTCATCATAAAACCGCACTCGAAAAGACAGTGAATTCATCCGATTTGCCTTTCAATAACCAGAATAAGAAAATAATCGGTTTAATCGCCCGTTATCATCGCAAAGCACTTCCCAAAGACAAACATCAATACTACGGTGAGCTTTCAGAATCAGATAAGCACCGTGTCAAAGTATTGGCGGGGATTCTCCGTGTTGCTGATGGATTGGACCGAAGCCACTGCAGTGTGGTCGAAGATATCCGTGCACGATTATCCGAAAATTCTATCTTGTTAGAATGTAAATGTGCTCAAGACCCCTGGATGGAAATACAGACCGCTATGAAGAAATCGGACTTAATGAGTATGGTATTTCAACGGGATATAAGAATAATTTCTAAATAATTTGATTTTATCAGCATCCAATTTTAATATATTCCTAATTATCTTCTGATATAATATACCTATAAACTGAGTACAACCTTAAAAATAATACTAAAATGAAGTCTTCGCCAAAAAAAAATAGGGATAAAGAAGCCAGGACGCTGGCTGCAATCGATATTGGCTCAAATTCGATACGAATGGTCATCGCACAGGTATTGCCGAACGGCGAGCTGGAGATTTTGGAGCGATTGCAGCGTGCCGTTCGGCTGGGCCAGGATACCTTCCGACGCGGCCGAATTCGAGGTCAAACGATGCGGGCCGCAATCATTGTATTGAGAGATTTCTTGAATGTCCTCAAAACCTATAATGTTCCTCAAATAAGAGCGGTAGCGACTAGTGCAGTCAGAGAAGCTTCGAACGCAGATACGTTTATCGACCGAATTCTCGTAGCAACCGGGTTAGAGGTCATCGTTATTCCCGCCACCGAAGAGAGCAGATTGACAGTGACTGCCGTTCGCCATGCATTAGACAAAACGTTCATAAATCGCAGGCGTATATTGATTGTTGAGGTCGGCGGCGGCAGTACGATTATAAACCTTCTTGATAAGGGAGAAATTAGCTCCACACACAGTCTGGCGATAGGGTCCATACGAACACAAGAGGCCCTGGCAACAAGCTCGGAAACACAGCAACAGGCCAGCAAGCTCATTGAACAGCAGGTATCAAGCGCTGTGTCGGCTGTTTCAGGACTGATGCACCTTAAGAAAATTCAGACGTTTATAGCCATCGGTGGGGACGCTCGGTGGGCGACGGGACAAGTCGGAAAGAATGTGGACAAACAGCAGCTGAAAACGATCTCCAAAAAGAATCTTGATAATCTAATTAAGCAGTATGAGGCCTACAGTCCCGATGAATTGGCAAAATCATTGAAGCTTCCCTTCAGCGATGCAGAAACGCTAACACCCGCCCTGCTGGTGTATAGTGCCCTCCTGAATGTCACCAAAGCTCAGGAACTTTATGTCTCAGATGTAACAATGAGAGACGGACTGCTGTTGGATTTATATATGTCTGTATCAGGTCGCGAAGATAAACATTTCTCAAAGGAAGTGCTCAATTCAGCCGAAGCCATTGCTCACAAATATCAAATTGATTTAAAACATGCAAAGCATGTCAAAAAACTATCAACGCAACTCTATGATTATCTCAAAGCTGAACAGTGGTTGAATATTGAAAACAGGTTGCTGCTGCAGGTATCGGCCATTCTGCATGAAATCGGCATATTTGTCTCCAGCAGAGCTCATCATAAACATAGTTATTATCTGATTGCGAATTCCGAGATATTCGGCTTGAATACAAATGAACTCGAAATGGTCGCGAACATTTCAAGGTATCACCGACGCAGTCGACCGAAAACAACGCATCCGGATTATATCAAGCTGCCGAGAAACAGGAGAATGATAGTGAGCAAACTGGCTGCCGTACTAAGGGTCGCTGACGCTCTCGATGTGAACCGCAATCAGCAGGTACGAAATGTAAAGTTCAGAATCGAAGATGAAGAGCTGATTATCACGGTATCGAATCCGACGGACTTAACCCTGGAGCGACGCTCATTAGCTTCAAAATCGGATATGTTTGAAGATATTTACGGTCTCAGAGTTCGTCTTGAATAAAAAGAGGTTCCTGATTAGATTAATTGAAAGCTATGCGAAAAAAAACTTAAAAGATTCAGAGCTGTATATCAATAGAGAACTAAGCTGGATCGAGTTTAATGACAGGGTATTGCAACTGGGTGTATCGAAAGACATGCCATTGGCGGAACGATTGAAATTTCTATCGATTGTAAGTTCCAATCTTGATGAATTCTTTATGATTCGTGTTGCCGGTTTAATGCAGCAGAAAGCGGCAAAGGTAACCAAGCGCGATTTAAGCGGGATGACCGCCACTCAGCAGTTGGCTCTGGTTAGTAAAAGGGTTCATGAAATGGTCGCTCAGCAGGATGCAGCCATAAATGACCTTTTCAATGAACTCGCCGATGTCGGCCTTTATATAATACGCGCCGAGCGATGGTCAGGCAAGCAGCGGGATTTTCTAAAAAAATATTTCAACAAGGAAATTATGCCCGTATTAACTCCCTTGGCCATTCAGGATTTCGATCAGCCTCCCATCTTACCGGGCAGGCAGATCAATGTGGCTGTTACTACAATTAAAGCCGATAAAGATGAAACAAAAAAAAGAATTTTAGTTGTACCGGTTCCCAATTTATTCCCACGGTTCATTACTATCCCTTCACGAAAAGATATTACTCTCGCACTGCTGGAAGATGTCATTGCTGATAATTTAAATATCCTCTGTCGAAATGAACATATAAACAGCGTCGATTTTTTCAGGGTAACACGAGATGCTGATGTGAGTATTCAAGAGGATGAAGCAGCTGATTTGCTCGGAATGATAGAAGAAGCAGTGCTCTCCAGAAGAAGAAGAGCAGCTGTCAGGCTGGAAATTTCCGGCGGACCTTCTCCATTTATTAAATCATGGCTTGAATCGAGACTGAATCTGAACCGGCAGGACATATATGAAATCAATTCTATTCTTGACGCCACAGCCCTGAACCAGCTTACACAGTCTTCCGCGTTAGAAAAAAACAGGGTTGAAGACTGGCCCCCTCAGTGGCCTTTGGACCTTATGAATTCAGAGGATATCTGGCAAACCCTTAAGGAGAAAGATGTGTTGTTATTTCACCCTTATGAGAGCTTTGAGCCTGTGATTCAGTTGATGCAGCAAGCGGCTGACGACCCTAATGTATTAGCCATCAAACAAACGTTATACAGAACCAGCGGCCAGTCCCCCATTATAGATGCGCTGGAAAGGGCCGCTCGGAGCGGTAAGGAAGTAACGGTGCTTGTGGAATTAAAAGCCCGGTTCGACGAGTCAAGAAACATCAACTGGGCACGCCGACTTGAAGATGCGGGATGTCATGTGATTTACGGCATTGCAAGATTAAAAACACACGCGAAGTCACTTTTAATTATCAGACGGGAAGCATCCAGAATCAGACGTTATGTACATCTCTCCACGGGTAACTACAACGACAAAACAACAAAACTGTATTCGGACATCGGATTAATGACATGTGATAAAGGTATCGCAACGGATGTGGCGTCGTTTTTTAATCTCCTGACGGGTTATTCAGAAACGGCCGGCTGGCAGGACCTGACAATCGCCCCCACCGATATGAAAAGAAAGTTTATCTCACTCATTGAACGCGAGATTCAGACATCAACCCGGGATCATCCCGGATTGATTATGGCCAAATTCAATTCCCTGCAGGATAGGAACATCTGCCAGGCACTATACAGAGCCAACCAGTCCGGTGTTAAGATTATGCTGAATGTTCGAGGGATTTGCTGTCTGAGACCATCAATAAATGGCATCTCCGAAAATATCGAAGTCAGGTCTATCGTTGACCGGTTCCTGGAACACGCCAGAATTTTCTATTTCAGAAATGCAGGACATGATGAAATCTATCTGAGCAGCGCAGACTGGATGCAACGAAATCTTGACCGCAGACTGGAAATCTTGTTCCCTGTTAAAGACCCGAAGACAAAAAAGAGGCTCATCAGAATTCTAAAAACATATTTTAACGATAACTCCAGGGCACAAAATTTAATGCCTGACGGAACCTATAAGGCGGTGCCAAAAAAAGGCGGTATCTTAAGTGCACAAGAACATTTTTATAAAGACCTCGTAGAAGCCGTTAAGAACGTCGAACATACGAACCTCAGATTCAGACCAATGACACGTCCGGATAAATAACAGGATGACTGAAATGGCAAAAGATAAACTATGCAAACTAGTCAAGAAGGGATTTCATAAGGAGAGCAAAAAAGAATATGCAAAGCTTATGAAAACACCAAAACACCTGTGCAAAAAATGCGGTCGAGTCGCTGACAAACCCGGTAATCTCTGTAAACCGTCAAAAATCTAAAAACTTTTTACAAAAAAAGGTTCATCTCATCGTTTTTCTTATTGCTTGCTTTCTGCTTAAATGTTCCACCTGCTCAAATGCTCACCGGCTTTATTGTGACGTCTCTGCCGTCAAAATCGGGGCGACAGGACTTGAACCTGCGACCTCTTGACCCCCAGTCAAGCGCGCTAGCCAAACTGCGCCACGCCCCGCATTGTTGGCATTCTAATAAAATTTTCTTCGCAAAACAAACAATTTTTGACTTTCTCTTGACAAAGTTAGTCTTGCCTAACTATAATACAGATATGAGTAAAATAAAAAAGACAACCTTAAGCGCCTCACTGGAGGATTACCTCGAGGCGATATATAATCTTGCTGCAAAAAACGGTTTCGCTCGCAGCACCGACATCGCCCGAGAACTCGACGTCTCGAAGGCCTCTGTCACAGGTGCCTTACGGACCCTGAGTCACAAAAAGCTGGCAAACTATGAGCCCTACGGCCACATTACCCTGACTGAACGCGGAAAATCAACCGCCGCCGATATTGCCCAAAAACACGAAATCCTCACAACCTTCTTCATTGACGTGCTGGGCATTGATCCAAAAATCGCTCAGACCGCGGCCTGTAAGTCCGAGCACGCTCTCGGCTCAGAAGTTATAAGCCGGCTGCTCGCATTCATAAAATTTGTCACGGATAACAACAACAAAAACGGTTACAACATTAAATCGGAATTTCAGAAATTTTGTAAACAAACAACATAGTGAGTAAGCCCCAATGCAAAATGAATTAAAACCATTATCAGCAGTATTAGATGGTCAGACGGTAACCCTCGTCCAGGTTGACGCAGGCAGAGGCCTTAAAAGCCGCTTGGCCTCGATGGGATTGTTGCCGAATACCGAAATCACAGTCATCAGCAACAAGCATCCCGGACCCTTTATGATTAGCGTCAAAAAAACAAAAATGGTGCTCGGTCGGGGCATGGCTCACAAAATTATGGTTCGCTAAAGAGTAAAAAATACGTCACTTCCGGCATCCTAAAATGCTTAATCTAATCGAGACTTAAATATAATATGTCCCAAAAAATCAAAGTAGCGATCGCCGGCAATCCCAACAGCGGCAAGACCAGCATCTTCAACATGTTGACCGGCACCCGCCAGCATGTTGCAAATTACCCCGGCGTCACCGTTGAAAAGAAGGAAGGCTTCTGCAGGTATAAAGACTACGATATCACCTTTGTCGACCTGCCCGGCACTTACAGCCTCACTGCCTATTCCATCGAAGAGCTACTCGCGCGAAACTTCATTATCGACGAGCACCCCGACATCGTTGTCGACATCGTCGACTGCTCCAACATTGAGCGCAACCTCTACCTCGCCACTCAACTAATGGAAATGAACGCACCGCTCGTTCTGGCCTTCAACATGAGTGATATTGCCCGGCGCGACGGTCTCGTTTTCGACATCGCCCAGCTCTCAAAACTTCTTGATGCAGCCATTATTCTCACGGTCGGAAACAAGGCCTTCGGAAAAACGGAACTGCTCGAAGCAATCATCAGCACCGTCGAAGAGGGCAAAAAAGAACGGAAACACATAATCCACTACGATGAAGAAATTGAAGAAGAGCTGGAAATAATCAAAGCCATCGTTATCGAACACGAACCCCAGCTTCAGGATAAATATGGCGGACGCTGGCTCGCCATAAAGCTGCTTGAGCAGGACAGTGACATAACAGAAAAAGTGAAAGCGGAGCAGGTCCATGCACATGTCGCCAAAAGCATCGAGCACCTCAAAACTATCTTCCGCGACGAGCCGGAATTCGTCATCGCCGACAAGCGCTACGGCTTCATCTCCGGCGCCTGTCAGGAAACCACCAAAACCACCGTCGAAATCCGCCACGGCAAAAGCGATATGATTGACACCATCATCACCAACCGTTACCTCGGCCTGCCCATTTTCCTGATTATGATGTACCTCGCCTTCCAGCTCACCTTTACCATCGGCGAATACCCCATGAACTGGCTAGAGCAATTCTTCAGCTGGCTCGGCTCAACGGTCACCGCTTTTTGGCCGGCAGGTTCCGAAAGCATGCTCAAGTCATTACTTGTCGACGGCATCATCAGCGGTGTCGGCGGCGTCCTTGTCTTTCTGCCGAACATCCTCCTACTGTTCTTAGCTATCGCCTTCCTTGAGGACACCGGCTACATGGCACGTGCTGCTTTCATCATGGACCGCATCATGCACAAAATCGGCCTCCACGGCAAAAGCTTCATTCCCATGCTCATCGGCTTCGGCTGTTCTGTGCCCGCAATCATGGCCACTCGCATCCTCGAAAACCGACGTAACCGCCTAACTACTATCCTCGTTATACCCTTAATGAGCTGCGGTGCCCGCCTGACTATTTATGCCCTTATCATCCCGGCTTTCTTTCCTGTTCGCTGGCGCGGCCCGATGCTCTGGATAATCTATCTCATCGGTATAGTCTTGGCCGTCTTCTGCATCAAATTCCTGCGACTGACCATCTTTCGCGGCGAGACCACACCCTTCGTTATGGAGCTGCCGCCCTACCGCATGCCGACTTTCAAGGCTGTCGCCCTGCACACGTGGCGCCGCGGTTGGATGTACTTAAAAAAAGCCGGCACCGTCATTCTTCTCATTTCCGTCATTCTCTGGGTGGCGATGAGCTACCCGAAATTGCCCATGGACCAAACCGAAAATCTTTCCCCTCAGCAGGCACGGCAGTCGCAGCTCGAAAATTCCATCGTCGGCCGGTTCGGCCACTTTATCGAACCGGTCATAAAACCGCTTGGATTCGACTGGAAAATAGGCACCGCCCTGATTGGTGCCACCGCGGCCAAGGAGGTCTTCGTCTCACAGCTCGCTATTGTGTACGAAGCCAGCAACCCTGAGAACCAGGAAAAAACTCTTCGTCAGCAGCTTCAAGACAATTACACACCGCTCGTCGGCTTTTGTATATGTCTGTTCTGCCTGATTTACGCTCCCTGCGTCGTCACCGTTGTGATGACGCGCCAGGAAACCGGCCATTGGGGCTGGGCCGCCCTGCAGTTCTTCGGCCTCACCGCCATCGCCTACATACTGACCTTACTAACCTACCAGCTTGGCACTCTGTTTACCACATGACACAATCTTTACATTATTCCGATAAAGAAATGTCATCTCCGAGATGTTTTTTCTGTCGCTACGCGACAGAGAACCAGCAACCGTACACAACAGCAATTTGTGAAGCAATCAAAAATAATTATAAAAAACTCAAAAACCTTTTATCTTTCATATCATAATGTGTAACAAAACTTTAAAAAGAACCGCATCGAATTCAGCCTAGGCCGGGACCTCATTTTGGAACCGAATCCCGAATCCGGCTCGATTAATTTCCTCTCATGCCCTTTCCAGGAAAACAATGGCCCACCCGCAAAGGAAAATGTACACTTCTTTTTCAATAGAGCCGGTTCATAAAAACTGATTATAACATTAATCAGACACTGAACCTTAGAACTATTAAACTCTTGAATAATCTAAAATCGAAAATAATAGAATGAAAGGATCAATCCTAAGCGAAAATTCAAGAGTTAAAGAAATCTGGAGGTTTCTTCAATTCGGTTTTCACCAATATCCATCCGTTTATGGAGAATTGTTCTTATCTGTTTACCGACTCTCTATCCTTTATAGAAGGTTCTCAACTCCTAAAATGAGATATTGACGGTAACCGGTTGTTCGCTCGTCGTTTCAATCCATAACACCAAATTGTATGTACCTTTAGTATTCATGATGACACCTTGCTGAATGTCCGAGGCTTTTGCGCCCGAGACCTCCACATGCGCCTTGGTGTCGCGACCGGGCCAATCGGCGATAATGATCCCCGGATTGCGTATCGGTTTTTCTTCGGAGGCCTCAAGAGTGAAAGACATCTCATCGTCCTCTTTCGTAAATTCAAAAGCGCCTTCGGCTCGATTGTAGCCATGGCTCTCTAAACCAGTGACTTCGCCTATTGCCGGCGCCTGCGACCAACTTTTATAGAGAGTTACAAGTTCTGAAATCTTTCCATCGGTGTAGGCGCGGGTCATTCCTTCCAATAGTAGTTTTTCCTGAAAGTTCGGTCCGGAATCGTAATCGGAAAGCTCGACATGAGTGAAGGAACTATGCGCTGTGCGGTCAGTGGCATAAGCATTCCTACCAGCGGAGCTGACTTGGCCGATTGGCCAGTGATTCCACGAAGGGAAGACCGAGTAAGGGGTCACTTCGCCGCCATAGACATCCCCATCCAGAAAGTTTCCGATTGTGAAAGGATCCCAATCGCTCATAAAGTTGATGACGTGAACCTTCATATTGTCGTAATCAGGATCATCAGGCGGTCCCTCAGTCCAATGATACACTGCGGTTTTGCCGGCGGAATCGGCGAGCGTTAGCACTCCAACGGGATCAACAACGGTCTGAGGATGCTGTCCCGGACCTGTGATGACCATCGACTCATGCCACTCGTGGTTCCGCCTTCCATCGGTCCATAGACGCATCCGTTTAAAGGCCGTCCCATCCGGGTAAATGGTAAAATACCAATCGCTCCAATCCCCCCATCCTGTGTCCGGATTATAGTTGGCGAAGATATACTTCGTGTCTTTAAGGGGATATCTCCAGTGAACAATAATCCTGGCGGGCGAATGTTCCACAATTCTCACATGGTTAATCATGTTCTTCTTCTCGGACATCGGTTCCTGGCTGGAATCGCCGCCGGAAGTGCTCCAGGTCTCATTGAATTCGTTGCAGTACCATTGGTTTTTGTCGTTCACGAGCATCGGGATGTAGGCGGTGCCGTGCCAGAAAATGAAACGGCTGGGGCTCTTCGCGAACTCCACAATCACGTTGGCGTGGTCGCTAAACCTCCAGAAATTGTCGTAGTTCTCGTAGAACTTCAGGGTGTCGTAGTAGGCCCTGAATTCCCCTGAGGGGGCCGCTGCGGGCAGCGATCTGGGAGGGGAGTCCGGATTATTGACGATCGTGTTGCCGGGATGGAAGTTCTTATATGATTCTTCGATCTGCTCAGAGGTGAGTTGAACGTTGTAAATTCTCACCTCATCAAGCAGGCCGTCCAGGGAAAATGGTGAAGGGACTGTCCCATGCAGCCAGTCCACCGGGAACTCTGAGGGACTTTGCGCCAGTTCGATGTCATCCGAGGGGGCTCTAATGTCTTTCGGAGCGGTCTCCGGGTCCCTCCAAATCGCAAAAGCGTCGGGATATGCTTCGCCGACGGAAACGAGCTGGATGTGATGTTCCCCTTCGCCGAGCTCGTCCGATTCAAACAGAACCTGATTACCTTTTTTCCCACGGCTATAAAAACTGATAGTCCCTTCATCCTCGCCGTCAATGATGACCCGGCAATCTCCACCTTGCGGTTGGGTATACCCGATGACCCGGATTTTGGTTCCAGTGAACGTGAAATCGACTTTTAGCCCTCCGCGCTCGGTGGAGTGAAAGGAGCCGCCGTAGCTATCACGGGGATATGTTCGCCACCGTCCGGTGTACTTGATGGATTCGTTATTATCATCGATATATTTCCAGTTGGAAGCCGCAGTGGCCACTTCTTTTCCGTTTACATAGAGCCGAAGAACCCCGTCCGAACTGCTGTATGTTCCCGCCAAATGATACCACTTAAAGAGGTCCAGGTTGTCTCTGTAAAGACCTCTCTCGATGATTGCTTCCTTATATCTTTCTTGTTCTTCAGGGAGGGTAATGGTCGTCCAGACGCCTCCGGAATTGACCTTGAAGATTGGGTATCCATGACCGGTTACTCCAAGGTAATAACCGTCGCCGTCTCCCTTTTTTACGATGGGGATCTCGTTCCATGGATAAGCGGATAAAGAGATCCAACCCTCGAGGGTGATTTCTTCTTCGACAACGGGTGCACTTTCATGGGGCAGGGTGATCCGGGTATTGTACCCGTCGGCATGAAGCGCCGTTCCTGAAACCCCGCCTTTCCAGAGAACCTTGTTTCCCGGAACAGAGGATTTATAACCGCTCAAAGTTTCCGCGGTAGTGGAGCCTTTCCCCTCGTCGAACTTCCACCAGGCGACCGTGTCGACCACGCTGGGCCCCTTGGCAGGATTGCCGGAAATTCCTTCAGTCGCGGGCGATTTCTTTGGGTGGGTGGTTTCCCGGTTCTTAATTCCTGATGCGGTGAGATCGAACTCCTGCGTGGTGACATTAAGAGGATCATTCCAGTCATCGATCGAGGCAGTTCCCCGGCGAATGACTCGCGTGACATGCCCATACGAAGTTACGGTGAAGTACTCATCGACCATCTCGTACGGTTTGGCGTCGACCGGGCGGACAGGATAATCGGATAGTTTGAAATTCGGTTTATATCTCCAGTGGATAACTGCCTTCGAAGGCTTGTTCTCAACTATCTTTACCCGGGAAAAGATATTCACGCGATCCGGTCTCATTCCGGACCCATCGCCTGAGCGTTTCACAACTTCCTCGACATATTCCCTACCGGAGGAGGTCTTAAGATGAGGCAAGTACGAGGAAGCTCGCCAGAATATAAATTCGCGTTCGTCATCGATACGCACCACAATATCAGCATAATCCCCGACACGCGCTATCTTTTCAAAGTCTTGTCCTGAATCGAGTTTCGTATAATACGCGCCGAAATTCGCTGCAAGTGCCGATGAGGTCGCGAAAAGAAAAAGAGCGACGACCGCAAAAAGCGACAGCGAATGAGCTGTATAAATTCGTGTGTGCAGGTAAAATCTCTTTTTTAATGACCGCATGAGAAAAACCATCCTTTCAAGTTTGGATGTTTGATATTTAGTCTGCCGCTTCGATAACGAACCTCACTTTATTCTCGGATTCCATCCGAAGCCATACAATCAAATCCTTATCCGTTACCA
>Ga0180434_10001067_pt1 | contig 40050 bp, 33 predicted proteins | sample SS_ome_7_FD_132453 | JGI IMG/M metagenome (GOLD analysis project Ga0180434, IMG submission 132453) | Hypersaline lake sediment archaeal communities from the Salton Sea, California, USA - SS_1_D_2 metaG | ecosystem: Environmental > Aquatic > Non-marine Saline and Alkaline > Hypersaline >... | reverse complement strand
TCCGACGGTCGCATCTACTACAACTCCCGCCGGCACTGGGCGCCGGAAGGCGTGAACCCCCGCTGCCGCTGGACCGCCTGGAGCAAGGACGGCGGCGAGACCTGGGAGGACCTCGCCATCTGCGAGGTGCTCCCCGACGGAGCGTACTCCATCTACGGCTGCATGGGCGGGCTGGTCCGCCTTCCCCTCAAGGACCGGGACATCCTGATCTACAGCAACTGCGACAAACCCGGCGGCCGCGATCACGGCACCGTCTGGGCCAGTTTCGACGGCGCCAAGACCTGGCCGATCAAGCGCCTCGTCACCCCGGGCGGCTTCGCCTATTCCTCGCTGAACGCGGGCCGCCCCGGCACGAAGAGCGAAGGCTGGATCTACCTCCTCTTCGAAGGCGGCGGCGCCCGCCTGGCCCGGTTCAACCTGTCCTGGCTCCTCGGGGGCGAGAAGACCGGCGACGGCGACGTGCCCAAGTGGGTGTCGAAGTAAGACCCCAGGCCGGCCGGTGAACCGCGCATAACAGCCGATGGGTTTTCAACGACACGAACGCCTCAACCATGAAAACTCGAAAAACAGTCACAACACTGGTGTTGCTGGCGGCCTGTACGGCGTTGATCGTTTTCGCGGCCGAACGGATGCTGTACGCCGAGGAGCAAATCCCGGACGAGCGGGTCCCGGTCGTGGACATCTCGAAGGAGACGGACCGGCACGTCGTCATCGCGCAGGGGACGCCGAAGGTTTACCAGGGACACCCCACCACGGTGCTGATGCCCGACAACAAGACCATGTTCTGCGTCTGGTGCATCGGCCACGGCGGCCGATGCGGCCCGATGGCCAAGAGCACCGACGCCGGCAAGACGTGGAAGCGCATCGACGACCGCCTGCCAAAGGGCTGGGCGAAAGCCCGCAACTGTCCGGCCATCTATCGGCTGAAGGACCCGGAAGGCAAGGAACGCCTGTTCGTGTTCGCCGGCTTCGACCGCGGCGCCATGTGGTCGGCCCACTCCGAGGACGGCGGCCGGACCTGGTCGGACATGAAGCCGACCGACGACCGCAAAGGACCCGTGATGCCGTGGTGTACGATCGCGCCGATAGAGAACGGCAAGAAACTGTTGGCCATGACCAATATCCGTCCGCCCAAGACGACAAGGAAATGGAACGTCGTCGCGCAGAGCATCTCCGAGGACGGCGGGGTCACCTGGAGCCCCTACCGGGTGGTGACGGACGTAAAGGGGAGAAACCTGTGCGAACCGTTCCTCCTCCGCTCGGACGACGGCAAGGAACTCTGCTGCCTGATGCGCGAGCAGACCCACCGGGACAACAGCATGATGATGTTCAGCCGCAACGAGGGCAAGACCTGGAGCACGCCGGAGTTCACCCCCTGGGGCCTGACCGGCGACCGGCACAAGGGTGTCCGTGCCCCGGACGGCCGCTGGGTAATCGCGTTCCGGGATACGGCGAAGGGGAGCCCCACCCGCGGCCACTTCGTCGCCTGGGTCGGCACCTATGAGGACATCCGCAAGGCCCGTCCGGGGCAGTGCCGCATCAAACTGCTCCACAGTCACGCCGGCTGGGACTGCGGCTATCCCGGCATGGAAGTCCTTCCCGACGGCACCATCGTGGCGACGACCTACATCAAGTACCGGCCCGGCAAAAACAAACACTCCGTGGTCAGCACGCGATTCAAGATGAAGGAGATCGATGCAAAACTCCGCGCCAAGAACTGAAGGACGCGACGCGTCGGTCCCATCGTGCAAGACGGTCATGCGCGCTGCCCGGACGTGCAAAAAGGGTGCGGGGAGAGCGGCCGGGTCAGAACTTGGTCAGGAAAGCGGGGTCGCGCATCTCCCACGGGCACGGGTCGGGCTCCACTCGATAGGACCTCGCACATTTGCCGAGAGCGAAGAAGGGCACGGTTCCCCGCGAACGGCCACCCCGGCAGGAAGGAACGCACGATATGCCCCCGCAATCCAGACGGGCGTTCGTCAAGCGCGTCGGCGCCATGGCGGGCTCGGGGCTCCTTCTCGGGACCGGACCCGTCGCGACGAACGGGCCGGCGCCGAAATACGGGCAGGTGCGCTTCGAGCGGTCGATCCCGGTGGCCCGCGCCTACGACGTCGTGGTCTGCGGGGGCGGCCCGTCAGGATGCGCCGCGGCACTGGCGGCCAGACGCGAGGGGCTGGACGTTCTGCTCGTCGAGGGCCAAGGGCAGTTGGGCGGCATGGCCACGTCCGGATTGGTGTCCCACTGGCTGGGGGGACGCAACCAGCAGGGTGAATGGGTGGTGGGCGGGCTGTTTCGCGCCATCGCCAAGGAAGCCGCCTCCCGGGGATACGCGCTGTTGCCGCAGCTCGAGCCCGCGAAGAAGTACCACCCCTTCGGCTGGTTCAATTGGTTCATCCACGGCGTGCCGCTCGATCCCTACGGCATCGCCAGGTTCCTCGACGGGAAGATGACGTCAGCCGGCGTCGATCTGCTGCTGCTCACCCAGGCCGTTGACGTTCTGGTGGAACGGGACCGAATCACGCACGTGGTGCTGCTGAACAAGAGCGGGCTCAGCGCCGTCCCCGCTCGTGCCGTAGTCGACGCCACGGGCGACGCCGACGTTGCCGCCCGAAGCGGGTGCGAATACGTCAAAGGACGCAGCGAAGACGAACTGACGACTCCCGCCACGCTCGAGTTCCACGTCAGCCACGTCGACCAGGAAAGACTCACCCGCTATATCGAAGAGCAGCGGGACCCCAAACTGAGGAGCAAGATCAGGGAGCTTCGCCGGCAAGGCATTTGGACGTTTCCCTACGACATCTTCATCTGTACGCAATTGACGCACACGGACACCTTCTACGTGAACACGGTACGACTCGTGGGCATCGACGGCACCGACGGGCGGTCCGTCACGCAAGGCATGATCCGCGGTCGAGCGGAGATCGAGACGCTCCTGGCGATCCTGCGCGAGCACGTGCCCGGCTTTGAGCGCTCCCGCCTCAAGACGGTTGCGCCCCTGCTGGGCGTTCGGGAAACGCGCCGGATCGTCGCCGACTCGATGATGACGGTCGAGGACCTGTCCCGGGGCGAGCAGTTCCCCGACACCATCGGCTTCAGCATGTATGGCTGGGACTTGCCCGATCCGAAGAAGCCCAGCGTCCAGCCGTTCGCCCGAGACGATGCACGCCAGGGCTATCGCTACACGGTGAAGAAAGGGTTGGTCACGCCGTTGCCCTACCGCGTCATGGTTCCGCGGCCCATCCGCAACCTGATCTGTCCGGGCCGGGCCGTCTGCGTCCAGCGCCAGGTCCTGGGACCTGTTCGGGTGATGGCCCCCTGCATGGCCATGGGCGAGGCCAGTGGAATCGCGGCACGCCAGGTCGTCAGGGCCGGTATTCCGTTCGGCCAGGTGCAAATCGACGAACTTCGCCGGCGCCTCCGCGAGGTCGGCGCGATCGTCGACCGAAACAGCCTCCCGGAAATCCAGCCCCGGGTCGACCAGAGGTAATCGCGTCCCACTTCTCCCCGCACACCATGTCGACCGTCAGCCGCTCCGAATCGGAAAGGGTGTCGGTGTCGGCGTCGGCGGAGAGGGCGAAAAAGGCGGCAACCATCAGCGGGAGCACCATCCCGACGGCCGCCAGCACGTATTTGCTTTGGGTGCTCAATGGTCCGCTTCGCCTCGAATCCTTATCAGCGGACGGTTTCACGCCCGTTGCTCGCGACAGCATTCTAGGCCCACGTGCTGGAGGCTTCAAGTGCCCCGGCCCGCGCGGTGGGCAGTCCTGTCCGCCGCGCGGCGCCAAGACTGAACAACGCACGGCCGGGCAAGCTTGCCCTGAGCGCAGCCGAAGGGACCGGCCGGGGCACAACCGCCCGGCCCTTGCACGGCGTGCGCCTTCTGGATAGAATCTACTCCCGTTCCCGGCCTTCCGGCCGGCGCGCGTTCCGCGTCCGGAACCGGGAGGGCCCGTGAACGGTTCCGGCAAGTCCACGGAGAACCGGAAAGGAGAACTCGAATGCGTGAGCGAGGCGTGGGTGCGGCGTGGTTGGCCCTGGTGGTGTGCCAGGCGGTTTGGCTCCCCCCCGCCCTGGCGGCCGAAGCCGCTTCCGGGCCGGTCTCGGCGGAAGAAGTCCGCGAGGCCCTGAGGGGGGCAACCATCATCACGATTCAGGACTACGAGAAGATCAATCCGCTGGATCAGCACGGTTGGGAAGAACTCAACGCCCCCATGAAGGACTACGACCGGAACTATCCCAAGAGGCTGAAGGACTCCCTCGGGATCGAAATCGTCAAGGTAGGCTCCGACGAGTTACTCACGCAAATGGACAAAGCCGACGACCGGAAAGCGCAGAAAATTGCCGACGCGTGGATAGCCGACGCCACCAAGGTACAAATGGTGAAGCGAAAGGACCTGGTAAGGAATGCCCGGCTGTACCTGGCCCTGAAGGCGCTCTTGAAGAAATACGACGGGGATGCGGTGACGATGGCCACGTGGCACCTGGCGGGGTACAGCAACCGCGAGGGCTCGAAAACCAACGTCATGCTTCCCATGTCGATGCTCGAATTGAGCAAAGAGCACATCCCCTGCTGCTGCGAGGCCATGATCGACTGCCTGGTCACGCAGTTGGTGGGAACCCGTTTGACGGGAGGCTCCATGGGCTTCGCCGGCGACGTTCTCAACGGCTGGGCGTTCGAGCCGACGGGCGCCCGCCCCAAAGACGTGATCGTCATCGCCCATTGCGGCGCTCCGATCACCCCGAAGGGCGATGACAGGATTCCGTACCTGATCCGAGAACACAAGATCCACGACTGGGGCAAGAAGTATGCCAAACTCTTCGATGAGAAGAACATCTCCGTTGCCACCACGGTCCAGTGGCCGACGGGCGAGCCGGCCACCGTCGTCAAGTTCGACGTCTACAGGAAGAAGGTGTCGGTGTTCACCGGGAAGGTGCTGGACGGCAACGCCCTTTACGAGGACTTCCCCGACCTTCTGTGCAGGAACAAGATCGCCTTCCAACTCGACCGGCCGGAACGCTCTTACCTGTCATCCTCCAAGGAGGACCCCGACTGGCGGTCGTGGTGGGGAACCTGGGGATGCCACCAGGTGGTGTTTTACGGCAACATCAAGGAGCGCATCAAAGAGTTCGCGGAATCGGTTGGATTCAAGGTTGTAGAATAGACATTCCGTAACCGTTCACGGGGTGACAGATAGCGACAACCGCCCGGCGGACAAGCCTGTCGCGTGGCACCACGACTTCGCGTACAGGCCGAGAGGCGGTTCGCCCCCGCCGGTTTCCGGCAAAGACGGAGCGGCACAAGGGGGAACCATTCCCGCGCGGTATCCTGAACCATCGGCTTTCGGACGGACGTGGGGCCGTCGCTCCACGGCCGAACATGAGAAGGCCGAAGGCGATTCGCCGTGACAAGGGAGGAGGATCAGACATGTTGAACCAAAGCCTGTTGAGAGTTGCGGCGGCGGGCCTGGCGCTGCTCCTGGCCGCCGGCGCCAGCCACGCCAAGGGCGTCAAGGTCGGCGACAAGGCGCCCGACTGGTCGGGCATCATCGGCGTCGACGACAAGAAGCACGACCTCTCGGAGTACAAGAAGGCCAAGGGCCTTGTCCTGGTGTTCACCTGCAACCACTGCCCGGTGGCCAAGGCGTACCAGGATCGGCTCAAGACGTTGCAGAAGGATTACGGGCCGAAGGGCGTCCAGGTCATCGCCGTCAACGTGAACAACCTGCCGGCCGACCGGCTGCCCAAGATGAAGGAGCGGGCCAAGAAGAAGAAGTACAATTTCCCCTACCTGTACGACCCCACGCAAAAGATCGCCCGCGACTACGGGGCCAGGGTCACGCCGCACGTCTTCATCCTCGGCAAGGCGACCGACGAGGGCCGGAAGGTCGTTTACGTCGGCGCCGTCGACAACAACATGAAGGCCGAGAAGGCGGAGAAGCACTACGTCCGCGACGCGCTGGATGCCCTGCTCGCCGGCAAGGAACCGCCCACCGCCGAGACCAAGCCGTTCGGCTGCAGCGTCAAGTACGAGAAGAAGTAGGCCCGGGCGGCTCGGCCGGGGTGGATCTTCCCGCGGCACGGCCTGGGCTGTCACGCAGCCTTGGCCGGCCGCCGGACGGCCATAGCCTTGGCGGAGGAAAACGCCGTCGCGCCGCGCGGGCCCGGCTTGGGGCATCGCGTGGCAGCGACTTCGTTCCCGCAAAAAGCCTGGCTGAAGGCCCGCCTGCAAGCCCCTGCGGGACGGGGCTGCCGGTGCAACCCGCGACGCGCAACGTGCAAGGAGACCCGGGCATGAGCCATCCGCCTCGCTTCTCCCGCCGGCGATTCCTGGAGGGCGCCGCAGCCGCCGCAGCCGGCACCGCGGTGGGCCTCGGCTCGCCAGCCGCTGCGGCACAGGAGAAGGCCCGACTCCCCACCACCCGCATCGGAGGCCACGAGTTCTCCCGTCTCATCGTCGGGGCAAACCCGTTCAACGCCGGCTCGCACCTTTCGGTGTTCGTCGACCGCCAGATGCGCGCCTATTACACGCCCGAGCAGATCCTCAAGACCCTCCGCCGCTGCCGACAGGTCGGCATCACCTGCTGGCAAGCGGTTCCGGGGAACCTCGGCCTGTACCGTCGGCTGGTCGAGGGCGGCTGTCCGATGCATTTCATCTTGATTGCCCACGGGGACGAGGCGGAAATCCAACGTCTCCGCGACGGCGGGTGCATCGGCATCGCCCATCACGGCGAGGTCACCGACACCCTCTTCAAGCAGGGCCGGCTCGACCGCGTGAACGAGTACCTGAAGCGCGTCCGCGACGCGGGCCTGCTGGTCGGCGTCTCCACGCACATGCCCGAGGTGGTCGATTGGATCGAGTCGAAGGGCTGGGACCTCGATTACTACATGACGTGCGTGTACGAACGGCACCGGAGCGGGGAGGCCTTGAAGCGGCTTCTCGGCCACGTGCCCCTGCCGCCGCGGGAAGTGTATCTGCAGGACGACCCGCCCCGCATGTTCAAGGCAATGCGCGGGACCCGCCGACCGTGCCTGGCGTTCAAGATCCTGGCGGCCGGGCGGCTCTCGGACCGCAAGGAGTGGGTCGAGCGGGCCTTCCGCGACACGTTCTCCTCCATCAAGCCGACCGACGGGGTCATCGTCGGCATCTACGACCGCTACAGCGACCAGCCGGCCGATTGTGCGGCCCTGGTCCGGCGATTCGCAGGGGCGTGAGCGGGGCGGGCCGGCCAGGCGAAGCGGCGAACTCCACACCGCTCCTCCCCGGCCCGGCAGGCCGACAACCACAGGTCCTGACGAACCTTACGGAAAGGGTACGCCATGTTGACACGACGAGGGTTCCTGCGGCACGTGTGCCTGGCGGGGGGCATGCAGGCGGTCGGGGCGGCCACGGCCTCCTCGTTATGGGCGGCCGGCGGCCCCGAACGCCCCAACGTTCTCATCATCTTCACCGACGACCAGGGCTACGGCGACCTGGGGTGTTACGGGTCGGAGACGATCCGCACGCCCCGGCTGGACCGCCTGGCGGAGGAGGGCACCCGCTTCACGAGTTTCTACGTCCAGCCCGTATGCGGCCCGTCGCGGTCGGCCCTCCTCACGGGCCGGTACCCCGTCCGGAGCCGAGGCTGGTCCATGCCGGCCGGCGAAATCACGTTCGGCGAACTGCTCCAGAAACAGGGCTACACGACCGGGTGCATCGGCAAGTGGGACGTCTCGAGCCGCAAGGCCATCCTCGAGCGGATGCCCAACGCCCAGGGCTTCCACTACTACTGGGGAACGCTGGGGGCGAACGACAGCGGCCGCGTGCGGTTCCATCACAACAACGAACCCGCCGGCGAAACGGGCGACATGGCCGGCCTCACCCGCCGCTACACCGACAAGGCCATCGCCTTCCTCAAGCGGAACAAGGACAAGCCGTTCCTGCTCTACCTCGCCCACACCATGGTGCACTCGGTGATTGACGCGTCCGAGCGGTTCAAGGGCAAGTCCAAGGGCGGCCTGTACGGCGACGCCGTCGAGGAACTGGACTACCACACCGGCCGGCTCCTGGACGCCCTCGACGCCCTCGGCCTGCGCGACAAGACGCTCGTCCTCTTCACCAGCGACAACGGCCCGTGGAACAACATGCAGAAGCGGCTCCGCCAGAAGCACGACGGGGCGGTAGCGTGGGGATCGTCCGGTCCGCTGCGCGGAGGCAAAGGCTCCACCTACGAGGGCGGGGTCCGCGTGCCCTGCATCGCGCGGTGGCCCGGCCACGTGCCGGCCGGCCGGGAGAGCGGGGCCATCTTTTCCACGCTGGATTTCCTCCCCACTTTCGCCGCCCTCGCCGGCTACCGTGTGCCGAGAGACCGCATCATCGACGGCGTGGACCAGACGGACCTGCTTCTCGGCCAATCCGAGAAAGGCGCCAGAGACGACTTCTACTACTTTTGCCGCGACGAACTCCACGGCGTCCGCCGGGGCAAATGGAAACTGCTGCTGCCCAATCGCAAGCGGTTTTACGGCTACGTGAAGGAGAGGGGCTCCAAGGGCGTGGAACTCTACGACCTGGAAGCCGACGGGGGCGAGACCACGAACCTGGCCGAGGACCGGCCCGAGGCCGTGAAGATGCTGCTCGCGCAGGCCGAAGCCTTCCGGTGGCCGAACGACCTGCCCCCTCCGCACGTGAGGATCCCCCAGAAGGCCGCCACGTAGAGGCCGACTCCCGCCCGCATTCCGCGCGGTTGGCCTCCCGACCCGCCGCGCCGCCGCCCCAATACGAACAAGCGCGGCGGGTGCGGAGACCCGCCGCGCAGGAAGGGGCTTCGTCGTGGTAGAGGCCACCCGCTGCGCGCCGTGCGACACCTCTGGCCCGGTGGCCCAGGAGGGCCACCGCGCGGCGGGCCTCCTGCCCGCCGCAATTTCGTTGCATCGCCTCCCGTGGCCGGTAGCATAGCGCTCCGCAACCGGTCCCGATGAGATGAAAGGATTGTTCCCATGTCTGGACGCCATGTGCTTGCGCTGACGTTCCTGCTGGCAATCAGCACGACGGCGGGTTGTTCCCACGCGGCCGCCTGGAAACCCGCCGACGGCCCGCTCATGACGCCGTTCGCCAAGGACGTCTCGCCCGCGAACGCCCTGCCGGAATATCCCCGGCCGCAGATGGTCCGCAAGGACTGGCAGAACCTGAACGGCCTGTGGGATTACGCCATCGTCGCCAAGGACGCCCCCCGGCCGCAGGAGTACGACGGGCACATCCTCGTGCCGTTCGCCGTCGAGTCCGCCCTCTCGGGCGTCATGCAGAAGGTCGGTCCCGACAAGTGCGTCTGGTACCATCGGACGTTCAAGACGCCCCACCTCGACGGGGGCAAGCGCCTGCTGCTCCACTTCGAGGGCGTCGACTGGGACGCCACCGTGTACGTCAACGGCGAGGAGGTCGGCCGGCACCGCGGCGGGTACGACCCGTTCACGCTGGACGTCACCGACGCGCTCCGCGAGGACGCCAACGACCTGGTCGTCCGCGTCTTCGACCCGACCGACAAGGGCGACCAGCCGCGCGGCAAACAGGTCCGAAAACCGCACGGCATCTGGTACACCGCGGTCACGGGCATCTGGCGGACCGTGTGGCTCGAGCCCGTGCCCGCCACGCACATCCGCCGGCTGGTGCTCGTGCCCGACGTGGACGGGAAGAGCCTGAAGGTGACGGCCGAGGTCGCCGGCGAGGCCGAAGGCCTGCGGCTCGTGGCCGACGCCCAGGGGGCCGGCAAGGCCGCCGGCACGCCGGGCCAGACCCTCGCGGTGCCCGTCCCGGACCCGAAACTCTGGTCGCCGGACGACCCCCACCTCTACGGCCTGACCGTCACGCTCGAGCGGGACGGCAAGACGCTGGACGAGGTGGAGAGTTACTTCGGCATGCGGAAGGTTGAGATCGGCAAGGGGCCGGACGGCAAGACGCGGATGCTGCTCAACGGCGAGTTCGTCTTCCAGGTCGGCTTCCTGGACCAGGGCTGGTGGCCGGACGGCCTCTACACCGCCGCCACCGACGAGGCGCTGCGGTACGACGTGGAGGTGACGAAGCGGCTCGGTTTCGACTTCGCCCGCAAACACGTCAAGATTGAGCCCCACCGATGGTACTACTGGTGCGACAAACTCGGCCTCATGGTCTGGCAGGACATGCCCAACGGCAACAACCGGACGCCGGAGGCTAGAAGGGAGTTCGAGCGGGAACTCCGCGCCCTCGTCGAGGGCTACCGCAACCATCCCTCCATCATCATGTGGATATGCTTCAATGAAGGTTGGGGCCAGCACGACGCCGAGCGGTACACCAGTCTCGTCAAGGAGATGGACCCGTCGCGGCTCGTCTCGAACACCTCCGGTTGGAAGGACACGGGCGTCGGCGACATCAAGGACGTCCACAGTTACCCGAAGCCCAAGGGCACCGCCCCGGAGCCCGACCGCGCCGCCGTCCAGGGCGAGTTCGGCGGGCTCGGCCTCGGCATCCCCGGCCATACGTGGAAGAAGAAGCACTGGGGCTACCGCGGCATGGCCGACCGCCACGAACTGACGCGCCATTACGAAAAACTCCTCCGCACCATCCATCAACTGAAGGACGACCCCGGCATCTCCGGCGCCGTCTACACCCAGACCAGCGACTGCGAAATCGAGTGCAACGGCCTGATGACCTACGACCGGGCCGTCATCAAGCCCGACGTGGAGCGCGTGGCGGCCGTCAACCGGGGCGACTTCTCGAAGGTCCCTCCCCCGGCGGTCGTCAAGACCGTCGTCCCCACCTCCGAGAAGAAGCCCCAGACCTGGCGCTACACCACCAAGAAGCCCCCCGCCGGCTGGACCAGGCCCGGCTTCGACGATTCCGGCTGGAACGAGGGCCCCGGCGGGTTCGGCAAAAAGGGCACGCCCGGCGCCGCCGTCGGCACCGAGTGGACGACCTCCGACATCTGGCTCCGCCGCGAGGTCACCGTGCCGAAGGGCACGTATCACGACCTGCACCTGCGCATCCGTCACGACGAAGACGCCCGGGTGTTCGTGGGCGGCGTGAAGGCGGCCGAGTGCAAGGGCTACACCACCGAATACCGGAACCGGCCGATGAACGAGAAGGCCCGCTCGGCCATCAAGCCCGGCGCGGGGGCCGTCCTCGCCATCCACTGCCGCCAGACCCGGGGCGGGCAGTTCATCGACGTCGGCCTCGTCGACGTCGTCCCGCAGACGAAGAAGAAATAGCGGTCGGCCCGCCCGGCCATGAGCGGAGCGAACGGCCGGGCCCCGGTGTCGAGCGCGCGGATTGACAGCAATCCGTGGCACGCGGGCGAATGCGACCCGCCGCGCCGGGTCGCGAAGGCGGCCGTGATACTCGCCGATGGGAGGAAGGCGCGTGGCGCTCTCCGCGGAGTCGGTGATCGAGGCGATACCGGCAGCGTTCCGCCGGATGGCCCGGACGCTGTTTCAACGGTTCGACATCCGTAAGTGGTTCGTCCTGGGGTTTTGTGCCTGGCTGGCCCAGTTGGCCGAGAGCGGCGGACCGAACTTCAACGTCAACCTTGGCGGCGGGGGCGGACCCGGTGGGGGAGACGGCGGCGGCTTCTCCGCCATCGGCGACTGGTTCGAGGAACACGTGGTCCTCATCGTGTGCCTGGCGGTGCTCGGCTTTCTCGTCGTCGTGGCCCTGGGCCTGCTCATTCTGTGGTTGAGTTCGCGCGGCAAGTTCATGTTCCTGGACGGCGTGGTGTACAACCGCGGGGCCGTCGTCGAGCCGTGGCGCCGCTACCGGTCCCTGGCGAACAGCCTGTTCGGATTCCGGTTGGCGTTCGGCCTGATCGTCCTGGCGGTGCTGACGGTGCTGGTCGCCGCGTGTTTGGGCCTGGCGTGGGTGGACATCGCCCGCGAAACGTTCGGCGGGGCGGCGCTCACGGCTATCCTGATTGGCGGCCTCTCGCTCATCGGGGTCGTGGTGTCGGCCGGGATCGTCTCCGCACTGCTCGATGATTTCGTGGTGCCGGTCATGTACCTTCGCGGCCGGCGGGTGCTGGAGGCGTGGGGCGTCTTCTACCGGGAACTCGGCCGGGGCCACTTCTGGCCGTTCGTCCTGTTTTACGTAATGAAGGTCGTGCTGGGGATGGCCGTGGCCGCCGTCGCGTTCATGGCGATGTGCCTGACGTGCTGCCTGGTGCTCTTGCCTTACATCGGCACGGTGATCCTGCTGCCGGTGTTGGTGTTTATGCGGTGCTACTCGCTCTCGTTCATCGAGCAGCACGGTCCCTGGTGGCCGGTGTTCGCGTACGACCTGGCCCCCTCGGGACCGCCGGCGCCGGAGGCCGAAGGCGACGAGGAGGCCGAAGGCGACGAGGAGGCCGGGGCATGACCCGGGCCGCACGCCACGGTTGGTTGGACGCTGCGTCGCGGGTCTCTGCACCCGCCGTACAGCGCGGGGCGTGGCCATGAGGTCCCGGGGTCGCGCACGAGCCGCGCACACGAAAGGAGGCCTGACCGATGCGGGGAATCCCGTTGAGCCTGGCAGTCCTGGTCGTTCTGGCCGGCTGCGCACCGAAAGGAGAAGGCCCCGTGGAGCCCGGCACGCCGGAGGAGGACCGGCCCGCCATCACCTTCGGCGGCGACGTGGCGTTCCTGAAGAAACACGTGGAGACGCTCGTCCTGTCGGACGCCTCCGGCGAGGCCCGCCTGGCCGTCGTCCCCGCCTACCAGGGCCGCGTCATGACCAGCACCGACGGGGGCGAGGACGGCGCGAGTTACGGCTGGATCAACCGCCGGCTCATCGCGTCCGGCCAAGCGCGTGAACATATCAACCCATATGGAGGCGAGGACCGGTTCTGGCTCGGCCCGGAGGGCGGCCAGTTCGCCATCTTCTTCTCCGAAGGCGAGCCGTTCGACCTGGAGCACTGGCAGACCCCCGCCCCCATCGACACCCAGGGCTGGGACGTGGTCGAGAAGACCGGCGCCTCCGCCCGCTTCCGGCACACCTTCCGCGTGACCAACTATTCCGGCTTTACGTTCCAGGTGAAGGCCGACCGCACGGTCCGCCTCCTCCGGGCCGAGGCGGCCTGGAAACACCTGGCCGTCGACCCGGCCGAGGACGTGAGCCTGGTGGCCTACGAGACCGTCAACGCCATCACCAACGCGGGCGCCAAACCCTGGAAGAAGGAGACGGGCCTCTTGTCCATCTGGATCCTCGGCATGTACAACCCGTCGGACGCCACCACCGTCGTCATCCCCATCCGGCCGGGCCCGGAATCGGACCTGGGGCCGAAGGTCATCGACGACTACTTCGGCAAGGTGCCGGCCGAACGGCTCCTCGTCCGGGAGGACGTGGCCTACTTCAGTGGCGACGGGCAGTACCGGTCCAAGATCGGCATCCCGCCCGAACGGTGCCGGGGCGTCCTCGGCAGTTACGACGCCGCCGGGCAGGTGCTGACCGTCGTCCAGTTCACCTTCGAGGAGTCCGAGACGGACTACGTGAACTCCCTCTGGAAGATGCAGGACGCCCCCTATGGCGGCGACGCCGCCAACTCCTACAACGATGGTCCGGCCCAGCCCGGCGCCGAGCCGATGGGACCGTTCTACGAACTGGAGTCCTCCTCGCCGGCGGCGGCACTGGCGCCCGGCGAGTCGCGCCGGCACGTGCACCGGACGATCCACCTCCGCGGGCCGGAGGGGAAACTCGACCCCGTCGCCCAAGCCGTGTTCGGCGCCGGCATCGCCGAGATCAAGAATGCGCTGAAGTAGCACTGGGTGCTCGTCGGCCGGCCCGCCCGGGGCGGGGCAACGTGCCGGCCGACCCCTGTCACGAAAGGAGATCGCCGATGACACGCCTCACGCTGTTTGCTGTTCTGCTCGGTCTCGGCGCGGCCCAGGCCGCCGCCGAGGACCTCTCCTACGTCGACCTGGCGAGGCGCCTGACGGACCTGGAGCGCCTGGCCACGCTCCCGCCCGAGGGCAACACGTGTGCCCAGTGGTCCAGTTGCGACCGCCGGGCGCGGTACGAGGACGGCAAGTACCTGGACTGGTCGGCCAACAACGACGGCAACGGGTGCATCCGCCGCGAGGGCGAGGGCATCGTCATGGCCGAGATGGACGGGCCGGGATGCATCTGGCGCATCTGGTCCGCCAAGGCCGACCACGGCCGCGTCAAGGTCTACCTCGACGGCGACGCCGAGCCCGCCATCGACCTGCCGTTCGACGGCTATTTCAACCGCAAGCACGAGCCGTTCGCCTGCCAATCGCTGGTGTACACGGCGGCCCGGGGGCGGAACAACTACGTGCCCATCCCGTACGCCAAGTCATGTAAGATCGTCGCCGAGAAGGGCTGGGGCCGGTACTTCCACTTCGTTTACGAGACGTTCCCGAAGGGCACCCGCGTGCCGACGTTCTCGATGGACCTGCCGGCCGAGGCCGTCGCGGCGCTGGAAAAGGTGGACGCCTTTCTGCTCAACAACCTCGGCACGGACCCCGCCGGCCCGCGCGAGGGCGAGAAGACGCTCACCCGGACCGTGACGGTGGGCGGGGGCGGGTCGGCCGTCGTCGCCGACCTCGACGGGCCCCGGGCCATTACGGCCATCCGCGTGGAGAACACCTTCGGCGAGGGGAGCGACACGGTGGTCCCCGCCCTCCGCGAACTGGCCGTCCGCATCACCTGGGACGGCAGCGACACGCCCGCCGTCTGGACCCCCCTGGGCGACCTGTTCGGCACGGCGCCCGGCGTGAACCTGTACAAGTCGCTGCCCCTGGGCATGACGCAGGACGCGTTCTACTGCCTCTGGTACATGCCGTTCGCGAAATCGGCCAAGATGGAACTCGAAAACGGGGGCAAGGAGGACCGCCGGGTCACGTTCCGCCTCACGCATGCGCCGCTGTCGAGGCCGATCGAATCGCTCGGCCGCTTCCACGCCAAGTGGCACCGCGACGCCTTCCTGCCAAAGGACCCCGCCCGCCGGGCCATCGACTGGACCCTGCTGACGACCCGCGGCCGGGGACGCTACTGCGGCGTCATGCTCCACGTCTGGAACCCCCGCGGCGGATGGTGGGGCGAGGGCGACGAGAAGTTCTTCGTCGACGGCGAGCCCTACCCCTCCACCATGGGCACCGGCAGCGAGGACTACTTCGGCTACGCCTGGGCCACTGCCAAGACCTTCCACCGCGCCTATCACAACCAGACCTTTGTCCGCAGCAACAAGGGGCACGTCTCGGTCAACCGCTGGCACGTGGGGGACAACGTCCCGTTCCAGAAATCGTTCGGCGGCTACATCGAGAAATATCGCCCGAACCGCCGACCCACCCTGTACGCGGCCATCGCGTACTGGTACCAGGCGCCCGGCGGCGAGGACCCGTACCGGCCCGTGCCGGTCGAGGAGCGCACCGGCTATTACGTGGAGCCGTAACTCTCGCGGGTCAGGGGCGTCCCGGAGGAGGAGCGGCCCGGGGTCTCTCCGGGACCGCCGGCAGCGCCCCGCCCCCGGGCTCCAAAGACCGGGTCCGAAGTCTAAAGTCCAAGGCCCATGCCCCTCGGCGTGGGCGCGGGCCGGCGTTGACTCTTCCGGACCGCCCTGCTATCCTGCGCCGATTCCCCCGACCGCGGGACGGAACAGGCGATGGCTGAAGTGCGCATCGGCGGCATCTCCCGTCGCGACAAGGTCAAGATTGCCGCCCTGGCGGCGGCGGTGCTGGCGATTCCCGCCTGGATCGTCCTGCCCTGGGTCCACGGCCGGCTGGAGGACTTCTTCTCCGGCGCCCGGGCCCAACTGTTCGGCCAGGTGCTGGTGGCGATCCTGCTGGAGGCGTTTCCGTTCGTCCTGATCGGGGCGACGATCTCCGGGCTGGTGGAGGTCCTCCTGCCGCCGGAGCGGCTGGCCCGGGCCATCCCGCGCCGCCTCGGCTGGCGGCTCCTGATGGCCGCCGGCGCCGGCGTCCTCCTGCCGGTGTGCGAGTGCGGCATCGTGCCGGTGGCGCGGCGTCTCATCCGCAAGGGGCTGCCCATCGAGATGGGCGTCGTCTTCATGCTGGCCGGGCCCATCGTGAATCCGACGGTCGTGGCCTCGACGGCCGTGGCGTTCACGGGGCAGGGACTCGCGCTCGAGATGACCGTGGCCCGGGTGGTCTGCGGCGTGACGGTGGCCATGCTCGTGGGGCTGGGAGTGTTCAAGTGGTTCGGCCATCGGACCCTGGCGCCGCCGACGCGGGGGGACGCCTACGGTCACGGCGCCGCGGCCGGCGGGTCGGTCGTGACGAACGTCCTGGTGCACATCGTCCACGACTTCCTGCTGCTGGGCGGCTACCTGCTTCTGGGCAGCCTGCTGGCCGCCGGGCTCCAGGCCTTCGTGCCGAGGACCTGGCTCGTCTCGGTCGGCAAGGTGCCGGTGGTTTCGACGGCCGGCATGATGCTGATGGCGTTTCTGTTAAACGTATGTTCGGAGGCCGATGCGTTTCTGGCGGCGGCGTTCACCCAGTTCTCCTTCGCGGGGCGGCTCGGGTTCCTGGTCTTCGGGCCCATGCTGGACGTGAAACTGGTGGCCATGTACCTGGGGGCGTTCCCGAAGCGGATGCTGCTGGCCGTCCTGCTCCTCGTCCCGCCGCTCGTGCTGGGCGTCTCGGAACTGGCGGGCCTGGTGCAGGGGTGGCTTTACTGAGCGCGGCAAAAGGGTGAGCGCGGTGGGTGCTCAAGCCCCACCGCGCCTGACATGGGTTAGCCATGACCGACCCCGATACCGACAAGCATCACGTGCCGGTCCTCTCGTGGTGGGAACTCTGGCCCATGCTCGCCTGGGGAACGTACACGGTCTACCTGTACGCCACGGGGCGGATCTTCTACCTGCTCCAGCGCGTCTACGGGCACCTGGCGCTGGCGGGGGCGTGCGTGCTGCTGGCGGCGTTCGCCTACGGGTGGGCGGTGCGGGTGTCGCGGCTGCGGTCCGAGCGCAAACGCCTCGAGGCCGCTCGCGAGGCCGGCCGGCTGGACGCGCTTCGGCCCCTCTGCGTCTGCGGCGTCAGCGAGGCCGGCTGGGGCCGGTACGTCCGGAGCCTGGCCTTCCTCGTGCCGCTGGTCGTCGGCTTCTCGCTGCCGGCGCGGGGCGTGAACTCGCTGGCAGCGGTGCAGTGGGGCGCGGGCGACCTGGCCATGATGGCCGAACTCGCCGACCGCCGCCAAACCGAGCGGTCGGAGCAGCGAGGCCGGTACGCCTGGACCACCCTCATGGGCGTGGCGCAGCGGCTGTCGGGCGGGCGGGCGGAGAAGGTCGGCGCCCTGGGGTTCATCGCCCGCAAGGAGGGCCAGCCGCGGGACCGCTTCTTCGTGGTCCGGTTCCTGATGACGTGCTGCGCCGCCTGCGCCCAGCCGGTGGCCGTGCCCGCCCGCCTCGATGAAGAGGCCCTCCGCGCCCACAAACTCGTGCCCGAGGCCGTCCGGGACCATCTCGAAGCGGACCAGTGGGTGGAAGTGTTCGGCCGGCTCGACCCCTCGGCGAAGGTCTGGTGGATCGAGGACCTGAAGTTCGTCCGCGAGCCCGAGAACCCCTACATGTGACGCAGAAGCGGCGATCAGCACGCGGTGTCCAAGACCGGACACCGCGCGGGGGCGCCCCGGCGAAAGAAGATTCAACTTGGACCCGGCCGGTGTTCGATATAAACTGGATGCTTCCCGTCCCAAGCGCGGGCTCGGGTTTCCAGAGACGTGTGTTGGGGACGCTGCCATGAACCGCAGGCGGTTTCTCCGAAAGGTGCTCTCGGGCGCGGCCGTCACGGCGTCGGGCCTGGTCCTGGTCGGATGCGAGCGGAAGGGCCTGGTGCGCCAGCCGGTCTCGCCGTACTTCGGGCCACGCCGCGGCGGGCTGAAGGCGTACGCCCGGTCGGCGGCACGAGGCCGAGGGAGGCGGGCGGACTCGCACTCCCCGGCCGGCGGGCACGAAGGCGGTCCCTGGACGCCGCCCGGCCCGGAGCGCGCCTGGCGGTACGTCGTCCTCCACCACAGCGCCACCGACCGCGGGTCGGCCTCCATCTTCGACCGGATGCACCGCGCCCACGGATGGGACGAACTCGGATACCACTTCGTCATCGGCAACGGCACCGATTCGGGCAACGGCGTGGTGGAAGTCGGCAGCCGATGGCCCAAGCAGAAGCACGGCGCCCACTGCAAGGTGGTCGGCCATCCGGAGTACAACGACGTGGGCGTGGGGGTGTGCCTGGTCGGCAACTTCGACCACTACGCCCCGTCCGACGCCCAGGTGGCCTCCTGCGTCCGCGTGGTCCAGTTCCTGAAGGACCGTTACGGCATTCCGGAGAGCCGGATGTACGGCCACGGGCAACTCAAACCCACCCACTGCCCGGGCGCCCTGTTCCCGTACGCTCGTGTCTACGGCGGTCTGACCTGACGCAGGGACGGGGGTCCGAGAAGATCCAGGCGGCCCGGCTGGCCGGGCCGCCGTTTTTCGAGGCGAGTCATCCCGCGGTGCCGGGACGCCGGGGGAAAAGGGGATGGCGCGGTGGGCTGTCTTGTCCACCGCGCGGCGCCCAGGACTGGACACTGCGCGTGGCGCGGCCGGGGCGGAGACTTGCCGCGCCGAGACGCCGGGCCGGAAGCGGAGGCCCGCCGCGACGTATTATGCCCGCGCGGCGCCGTAGCCTTATCCCAGGACCGCGTCCTTGGCGGTCTTGGCCACGCGGAACTTCAGCGTCTTTTTGGGTTCGATCCAGATCTTTTCGCCTGTCCGGGGGTTCCGGCCCCAGCGTCCTTTTCGGTCCTTCAGTTCGAGTTTTCCGAGGCCGGGGACCTTGAAGCCGTTCCCGGCCTCCTTGTAGGCCAGATCGGCCAGTTCGTCGAGGACCTGCTGGACCTCCTTTTTGGCCAGACCGGTCCGCTCGGCCAGGGTGCTGATGATCTGGGTCTTGGTCATCGCCTGTTTCGCCATGGAACACGCTCCTAACAGGGGCTCCCGTATGCATAGTCGCCTGCACCCCGCTACCGGGGCCAGGCCCGATTTACCGCCCCGCCTCGGCAGAGGCGGAACGTCCCGTCCGATCGCGGACACCCGCAAGCATAGAAAGTTAACCGCCGGCCGCAACAAAAAACCGGCGTCTGCGGAGGCCCTGCCGGCGGCGGCAGCCGGTTGACGGGCGGGCCGGGCGCTGCGATAATGGCCGACCCGGGAATCCCTTCTCAGGCCACAGGGGCGTTGCTGCCTCCCGAATCCGCTTCGGAAAGGAGACCACCGTGCTGCACTACGACCGGGAAACGCAATCGTTCTGGACCGACCTGAAGCCGCCGCGGCTGGAGGACGGCGAGGAAGCGAACCTGTACCGCGACATCTTCCCGTACCACGCGTTCCCGAAGATTCCGTTCACCCACGAGCGGGTGCCGACCTTCATCCCGGAACACACGTGGATCACCGACACGACGTTCCGCGACGGTCAGCAGGCCCGGGCCCCGTACACGGTGGACCAGATCGTGCAGTTGTACAAGTTCCTGCACCGCCTGGCGGGCCCGCACGGCCTGATCCGGGCCAGCGAGTTCTTCCTGTACTCGGAGAAGGACCGCCAGGCCGTCGAGAAATGCCTGGCCCTGGGCTACGAGTATCCCGAGATCACGGGGTGGATTCGGCCGGTGAAGAAGGATTTCAAACTGGTCAAGGAGATGGGCCTGCGGGAGACGGGCATCCTGACCTCGGCGTCGGATTACCACATCTTCCTGAAGTTGCGGCGGAGGCGCTCCGAGGCGATAGACATGTACTGCGACATCGCCGAGGCCGCCCTGGCCGAGGGCATCATCCCCCGGTGCCACCTGGAGGACCTGACGCGCGCCGACTTCGAGGGCTTCGTCGTCCCCTTCGCCGTCCGCCTCATGGCCCTGGCCGAGCAGTACGAGATGCCCGTCAAGATCCGGGCCTGCGACACGATGGGCTTCGGCGTGCCGTACGTCGGCGCCCAGTTGCCGCGATCGGTCGCCAAGATCATCTACTGGCTCCGCCGCCGCGCCGGCGTGCCGCCCGAGTGGCTGGAGTGGCACGGGCACAACGACTTCCACAAGGTCCTGGTCAACGCCACCACCGCCTGGCTGCACGGGTGCTGCGCCGCCAACGGGACGTTCCTCTCCATCGGCGAGCGAACGGGCAACCCGCCCATCGAGGGCCTCGTCGTCGAACACGCCATGCTCTGGGGCGAGACCGAGGGCGTCGACTACACCACCATCACCGACATGGCCGACTACTACCGCAAGGAAATCGGCTACGACATCCCCACCCGCTACCCGCTCGTCGGCCGGGACTTCAACATGACCCGGGCCGGCATCCACGCCGACGGCCTGCTGAAGAACGAGGAAATCTACAACCCGTTCGACACGGACAAACTGCTCAATCGCCCCGTCCGCATCGGCCTGACGGACAAGAGCGGCGTGGCGGGTGTGCTGGCCTGGATCGCCTATCGGTACGACCTCGGCGAGGAAGTCGGCAAGGACGACCCCCGCATCCGCCGCATCTTCGACTGGATCCGCGCCGAGTACGAGGCCGGCCGCGTCCCCGCCATCAGCGACGAGGAAATGGACGAACAGGTCCGCCAGGCGTTCGGCGACGTGCCCCGCCGGCCGGAAACGCGGTAGACGGGGCGCGTTCGGCCGGCGCCCGACGGCTCGCCTCGGGGGCCGCCGGCGCTTTCATCTTGCCGCCGACCCGCTCCCGCGGTACAACCCGAATGCGTTCGGACGGCGCAACCCTGACCGGCGGAGCGAACAGCAACGCCATGCCCGACGCCTCGTCTGACGAGTGGACCATCGGCCGGCTCATCGAGTGGACCCGGGGGTTCTTCGCCCGCCGCGGCGTCGAGCCGCCGCGCCTGGAGGCCGAAATCCTCCTGGCCCACGTCCTGGGCCTGGCGCGGATCAACCTCTATATGAACTACGAGCAGGCCGTCTCCGAGCAGGACCGGGCCGCCTACCGCGACCTCGTCCGCCGACGGGCCGACGGCGAGCCGAGCCGCTACCTCGTCGGAACGTGCGAGTTCATGGGCCTCGCGCTGAAGGTGACGCCCGAGGTGCTCATCCCGCGGCCGGAGACCGAGATGCTCGTGGAGGAGGTGATTCGCCGGGCCCGCGCCGCCGCGGCCGCGCCGCTGGAGGCCGCCGCCGAGGACGACCGCGCCGAGGAGAGTCCCACCGAGACGGACACGCCGCGCGTCGAGGTCATCGACCTCTGCACGGGCTCCGGCGCCATCGCCGTCAGCCTGGCGGTCCACCTGCCCCGGGCCCGCGTGACGGCGACGGACGTCTCGGCCGCCGCCCTGGCCCTGGCCCGGACCAACGCCGAGGCCCACGCCGTGGCGGACCGGGTGACGCTGCTCCAGGGCGACCTGTACGAGCCGCTGGACGCGGCGGACGCCCGGCCGGCCGATTTCCTGCTGGCCAATCCGCCGTACGTGGCCGAAGGCGAGTGGCCCGGCCTGCCCCACGAAATCCGCGAGCACGAACCCCGCCAGGCCCTCCTCGCCGGGCCGGAAGGCACCGAGGTCATCGAGCGCATCGTCCGCGGCGCCCGGGCCTACCTGAAGCCCGGCGGCGTGCTGATGGTGGAGATCGGCGCCGGCCAGGGCCGGCGCGCCCGTCAGATAGCCGAGCAGGCCCGCGGCCTCGTCGACGTGGCGGTGCGAAAAGATTACGCCGGCCACGACCGCGTCCTCCTCGCCCGGCGGGAGGAAACCTGTTGAGCCGGCGACGGAACGTCGCCGGACACACTGGCGGGCAAGCCGCCAGTGGCACCCACGCGCCTTGTTCGCCGGCCCGCTCGCGGGCGCCGGCGGGTAAACTTGCCCGGCGCGTGTTTCGGTCTGCGCGGCGGGTACGGATATTTACCCGCCGGAGGCGGGCCCGCCGCGCAACGGGTAGCCGAAAGGGAGTGAAACCGCATGGACGCCCTCGTCATCACGGGCGGACGCCGCCTCACGGGCCAGGTCAAGGCCAGCGGGGCCAAGAACGCCGCCCTCCCCATCATGGCCGCCTCCATCCTTGCCGAGGAACCCCTCGTCCTGAAGGGCGTGCCGGACCTGGCCGACATCCGGACCATGGGCCGCCTCCTCGGCAAACTCGGCGTCTCGGTCGAGCGGAAGCGGGGCGGGACCATGGTCCTGGCAAGCCCGGCCCGCAGCAAACGCAACCGCGCCCCGTACGAGATCGTCAAGACGATGCGGGCCGGCATCTGCGTGCTCGGCCCGCTCCTGGCCCGACGAGGCAAGGCCGAGGTCAGCCTGCCCGGCGGCTGCGCCATCGGCGACCGACCGGTGGACCTCCACCTGAAAGGTCTCCGGGCCCTCGGGGCCAGGTTGGAGGTCGAGCACGGGTACATCGTCGGCACCGGCCGGCGGCTTCGCGGGGCCGAGATGTACCTGGGCGGGCCGTTCGGCTCCAGCGTGACCGGCACCGCCAACGTGCTGATGGCGGCGGTGCTGGCCGACGGCACGACCGTCATCGACGCCGCCGCCTGCGAACCGGAGGTTCGCGACCTGGCCCGCGTCCTGGTGAAGATGGGCGCGCGGATCGAGGGCATCGGCTCGCCGAGGCTCGTGGTCGAGGGGGTCGACCGCCTCGGCGGGGGCGAGCACACCGTCATTCCCGACCGCATCGAGGCGGGCACGTTCCTGGTAGCCGGCGCCGCCACCCGCGGCGACGTGACCGTCGAGGGGGCACGCTGGGACGACCTCTTCGCCCTGGTCAACACGCTGCACGAGGTCGGGGCGGAGGTGGAGAAGCAGGACGATACCATCCGCGTCTGCGCCCGCCGACGCCTTCGCAGCATCGACGTCACCACCTTGCCGTTCCCCGGCTTCCCCACGGACCTGCAGGCCCAGATGATGGCGGCCCTGACGACGGCCGACGGCATCAGCGTGGTCACCGAGAAGATCTTCCCGGACCGCTTCATGCACGTGGCGGAACTCGGCCGCATGGGCGCACGCATCCGCAAGCAGGCCAGCGCCGCCGTGGTCCACGGGACGGAGCACCTCTCCGGCGCCCCCGTGATGGCGAGCGACCTGCGGGCCTCGGCCGCCCTGGTCATCGCCGGCCTCATGGCCCGGGGCAAGACCACCATTTCGCGCCTGTACCATCTCGACCGGGGATATGAACGGCTGGAGAAGAAACTCCGCCGACTGGGGGCGAAGGTCCGGCGGGTGAACCTCAAGGGCTGATGGGCCGAAGCGCGGCGCGTCGGAAGGCCCGCCGCGCGGTACTGCAAAACAATCATCGTACCTGTTTAGCACTACAACGCTAACTCGTGCGCGGCGGGTCTCCGCACCCACCGCGCAAAATGTTGACGTCGCGTTGTAGTGCTAGACGCTAAACATGTACCGCCCAACAAATGAAAATAATTTTCAGGGATTGGTATAGATGGATTTTATCTTCCAGCCCTTGGCGCGGGCCGTGAGATCGCCCCCCTTGGCGAACAGGCGGACGTTCGGATTCCGTCGGATGTGTTTGTGAGCATACGCGGCCGCCTGGCGATCGTTGGCAAAGACCTCGACCAGGTTCTTGTCGATGAACACGCGCAGCGTCAGGTCCTCGTTTTCTTTCAACTCGAACGGGGGCCGGATGCCGCCGACCTGCAACGACTTGCGATTGGCGCCGGCAACGATGCGCATGCCATCCTTGCCATTCTCATCGCCGAGCAGATGCAGGCCGCATTCCTCCGGCAGGGGGGAGGCGAAGGTCACCTTGATCTCGACCGCGTCGCCGGTCAGGCCGTCGAGGGCGCGCTCGTCCCCGCCCTCGACTCTCATCCGCTTCCAGGTCTTCTCGCCGTGCCGCAGCGATGCCAGTTCGCGGAGCGGGCGGATGCGTAGGACGCCGTCGGCGGGCAACTCCAGTTCGCGCGGCAGACACTGGATGCCGGTCGGCGCCGCGGGCACCCTCAGCCACGCCCACATCACGCGGCGCCCGTCGCGCGTCCGCATCGACTCGGGTGCGAAGAAGCGGTTGTTGCCGAAACTCATCATGGCGTGGGACTCGGGCAGGTATTTCTCGTCCTTGAAGCCGCCGAGGTAGTAACGGCAGCCGAGGCGGTGGCTGATGCATAGCAGCATCCACTTGTTGCCGATCTTGAACATATTGGCGCACGAGATATCCTCATTCTTGGGAACGCCGAGGTCCGCCGGGTAGTCCTCGTGCAGCAGGTCGCCCAGGTAGGTCCAGTTCTTGAGGTCCGTCGACTTCATCAGTTGGGGGTTCTTCCCGCCGGACAGCGCGTAGTAGGTGTCGCCGTTGAGCCAGCAGTCGGGGTCCCAGTGGCGAATGGCGGCAACCTTGCCGTCGGCGGTCTTCGGAAGCACCGGCTCGGGTTCGGACCACTTGGTGAAGCGGTCGTCGAGGGCGTACTGGATCCAGTTGCGCCCGGACCCCTCGCCGTGGTAGATGATCGCGGGCTTGCCGGCCTTGGTGTAGAACCCGGTGTCGCTGAACATGCCGTGCCCGGTCGTCGGGGGGGCGAGCACGGTCGGGTGCCATTTCCAGTGCACCATGTCCTCGCTGGAGACGTGGGCGAAGACGAAACCGGTGCGGTTGCGGTAGATGTAATGAAGGTGGTAGCGGCCCTTGTAATCGAAGGCGCAGTTGGGGTCGCCGGGATGGGCGTCGCCCGGCCCGGGGTGGGCGAGGTGGAAGGTGACCCAGTCCTGCGGCGGGTCCTCGGGCCAGGCGGGCGTCTCCTTCTTGGGCTCGGCGGCTCGCAGAACGGCGGCGCCGAGGCCTGCAAAGAGAAGCAGGGCCAGCAACGCGACTGTCGTAACCGCCTTGATGGAGCATCGGTTCGCGGTCTTCACGGTTTGGGCCTTTCTTGAATCGTACCTGTTTAGCGTCCTCGGCGTCACGCGACGCCGAGCAGACCTTCCCGCTTATGGATCGTACCCCGCCCGCGTGGTGTCAAGGCTTGTTTCGTTGCTTCCGTCCGGGGGTTTTGCCCTGCGTTTCAGAGTTGAATCCGCACCCGTTTTCTCTGGAGAGCCGTGGGGACGTCCGTCCGAGAACCTGTCCATGGGCAACCGCGCCGACTGTCCCAACTGCCGAAGGCTCCTCGCCGAGGTCCGAACGCTCCGACGCGACCTCGCCGCCGCCAAGAACGAACTCCACGCCGCGCGGAACGACCTCGCCGCCCGAGGTCCGGATCACGACCGTCACGGCTCCCCTGGAGGGGTGTCCGGACTGTGGAGACCCCCCGGAAGCGACGCTCCCACGCCCACCTGCAAACCGACATCCCTCGCCCCGCGCCCGTCCACACCCGTTTCGTGACCGAAAGCGGCTACTGCCCACGCTGCCGGCGGCGTGTCCGCTTGCTACTCTGCGAAGCAGCTTGCTGCGAAGCACGAGCGCGTCACCCCGACCAGACGTCCACCGCCGCCGCCTGACCGAGATGCGGCGCCGCCTCGACGCCCTCATCCACCAGGGCCGCCGGTTCACCGACCCGGACAACGCCCGCTTCGCCCGCCGGCTCCGCAAGTAGCGGGAGCACCTGTTCACCTTCCTCACCCGCGAAGGCGGAGAAAAAGAAAAGCGAGGGCCCGCACGTGTCGGGGCCCGCAACGCGTGCGCGTCCTCGCCGTCGGTGGTCACTGGTGGGCCACCAGGGACTCGAACCCCGGACCCGCTGATTAAGAGTCAGCTGCTCTGCCAACTGAGCTAGTGGCCCACGCAGGCTGGTATTTTACACGATGCGCAGGGCATGTCAATGGCGAGGTTCGGCAAGGGCATGCGGCCCGCAAGTTTACCCGCCGGCGTTGGCACGCGGGCCGGCGAACACAGGCTCGCTTCACGTGGTCACGGTACGCGAACCGCGAGAGGGCCAGCAAACACGGCGACCGGCGCGGCGGGGGCTTCTCGGCTTCGCTCGGGCCAGGCCCCGACCGCCGCGCTCGGCGGCAAGGAGGATCACGGCGCGGCGGCGAAGGTCTCCAGGGCCGCCACGGCCCGCCGGACGGCCGCCTCGACCGGCGGGCTCAGGCGGTCGGCCTCGGTCAGGCTCTCGGGCTGGGCGGCGAGCAGCGCACAGGGGGGGCCGTTTTCGTCGTCGGGTCCCGTTGCAAGCCGCCGGACGGCCTCGGCCATGAGGGCGAGTGAAACCACGTGCGTCGATACGTCGATTTCGGCCAGTTGGTCCGCGTCCACCAGGGCGGTGCGTCCCGGGTCGGTCCCGAGGTCGGCGGCATCGACGAACAGGAGGCCTGCGCACCCGGAACCGGCAATGGGTCCCAGGAAACTCTCGGGGACGCCGCGAACGTCGAACAACCTGAGCCCCTCGGCCGGGCGTAGCGCGGCGATCACGGCCGGGCCGAAGCCGTCGTCCCCCGTGAGCGGGTTGCCGACGCCGACGACGGCCGCCGGACGGGGGACGGTCTCCAGCAGGGCGCGGGCCAGGTCGTCGGGGGCGTCGCAGAAGCGGACAGGGCTCACGGCCCCCAGACCTCGCGGAGGACGGTGGCGCGCCGGCACGTGGGGCACAGGATGCGCATGGTGTCGGCGCGGCTCAAGGGGCGGTCGGGGTCCCTCGGGGCGGCCTCGCCCACGAGGCCGAGTTCGCCCTCGGAGACGAGCATGAGGGTGGGGTTGGCGTAGCGCTTGGCGCCGAGGCGTTCGGCGAGCCAGAGGAGATGGTCGCGGCATCCGATGACGGCGCCGCAGACCTCGCACAGGACGAGGTCTTTCTCGACGGATTCGAGGCACTCGCCGCGGTCGAAGGTGGCCAGGTCGTACTCGGTGCTCAGTTGGATGCCGGTTTCGGTGGTACAGTAGAGTTCGCATTGGCCGCAATAGATGCACGCATCGTAATGGACGGTAAGCCGGCGGACGGGCGGGTCGGCGTCGGTGTCGTCCACCACGTCGATGCACTGGCTGGGGCAGACCTCGGCGCAGGCCTTGCAGCCGATGCAGTCGTCCTGGTAGTACTTCGGCACGCCGCGGAAGACGTCGGGCGGCTCGTAGGGTTCGGCCGGGAACGTCGTGGTGTAGGGTCCGCGGAGGAGTGCCTTGACGGCCTCGCCGAGTTCGCGGAGTTTGGGCTTCTTCATTCGCGGGTCTCCCTGCCGGCGACGACGGGTTCCTCCGGGTGGCCGGCGCGTTCGGTGCGTTCGGCGGGGGGGCCGGGCGGGTGCACTTCCTCGCCGTAGCGGTCGATGACGCTGCCCTCCCACAGGCGGACGCCGGACTTGTACGCCCCCCGCGAGATGGCATGGGCGGCCACGGGGCTGGTCAACAGGACGAAGCCCGCGCAGAGCAGCGCCTTGAGGGTCATCGCTCCCGTCATGCCGTACAGCGCCGTACCGCCCAGGATCAGGCACGTGCCGAGCGTCACGCACTTGGTGGCCGCCTGGACGCGGTTGTAGACGTCGGGCAGGCGCACCAGGCCGATGCAGCCGAACAGGTCGAACGCCAGGCCGACGGCGATGAGGATTTGTGCGGCCAGTTCATTCATCGTACTGGCGGCCCTCCAGGTACTTGGCCAGGGCGATCGTGCCGATGAACGACAAGAGCGCCCAGGCAATCGCAATATTGATGTAGAAGTCCTGACCCGTGAGCAGGGCCATCACGCAGCAGAACCCGACGACCAGCGTGCCGAGGATGTCGATGGCCACCGTCCGGTCCGGCGCGGTCGGCCCGCGGCCGATGCGGAACAGGCACAGGAAGGTTCCGACCAGGAGCCCGCTTGCCACGATCACCAGAAACGCGGTCACTCGAAGATCCTCCTCAACAGCCCCTCGAACCGCTTGACGATGGCGGCGGTGTGAGCCTCCACGCCCCGTCCCTCCACGTGAATCCAGTGCACGTACAGGTCCTGGCCCTGGATGTCGACCGTCAGCGTGCCGGGCGTCAGCGTGATGGAGTTGGCGAGGAACGTCTTGGCCAGGTCGCTCACGAGGCCGGTCCGCACATGCACGATACCCGGCCGGATGGGCACGTCCGGGTGCAGCACGCGGTAGGCCACGTCCAGGTTGGCCCGCACGCAGTAGAACAGGAAATACGGGAGATACACCGCCGCCCAGAACGCCCGCCGCGGGTCCAGCGCCTTGTGCGGACGGTCCGGGTACACGTGCGCCAGCAGCATCGCCACCAGCAGCGAGACCACGAGACCCAGGAGCACGTCGGGCCAGTGATCCGCCAGCGGCCACGGGGCCACCATCAGCAGCCACAGGACGAACGTAAACAGGATGTACAGGACCTGTTTCATGGGGCCTCCTCGCCATGGACTGCCGCGAGTCCCGCGCGGTGGGTCTCCGGACCCACCGTGCCATTGGCCGGAGCGCGTCGGGTCTCCGTATCCGACGTGCGAACGCGCCGGCCAAGGCCGGCGGCTAAATGTTTCCTCCGCTCGCGATGGGAGTCCCGGCCCCCCGGGGCGGTCGCGTCAACGTCCTCCGGCTGCCGGGGCGTCGCCGGCCGCTCGCGTTCCACGGTGATGAGCCGCCCCTGCCGGCCGGCCGCCGCGCCGGCGGTGACGGCCTCGCTGGCGGGCGTCAGGACGCGTCCGCGGACGGTTCGCATGGTCTCCACGGCCATCAGGGAACTCGCGAAACACAGCACCGCCAGCAGGACCGAGGCCAGGCACATGGCCGCGGGAACCTCGCGCGCGGCAGCAACGTGCTCGGACGGTTCACCGCCCAGCACATACCGCTGGACCTTGGCAAATGAGAGCAGCGTCATGAACGAGACGAAGACGGTGACGGCGGCCAGCACGTAGAACCCGCCCAGCACGAGGGCCAGCACGATGATCAACTTGCTCCAGAAACCGTTCAGCGGCGGCACACCGGAGATCGACAGGGCCGCCACCCGCAGGCACGCCCCCGTCACGGGCATCCGCCCGCCGATGCCCCCCAGTTCTTTCAACTGCCGCGTACCCGTCGCATACTCGACCGAGCCGGAGCACAGGAACAGGAGCGACTTGAAGACCGCGTGATTCGCCAGGTGAAACAGGCCGCCGAACACCGCCAGGCCGACCACCGTCGGCGAGAGGTCCCGGGCCTGCATGACAGCGGCCGCCCCGAAGGCCAGCATCACATAGCCCATCTGGCTGATGGAGTGGTAGGCCAGCAGCCGCTTGAAGTCCCACTGGCCGACGGCCATCAGCACACCGACGACCATCGACAGCACGCCCAGGGTCACCAGGATCCAGCCCAGGGCCGGGTCGCCGTCAAACACGGAGAAGACAAGGCGGGCCAGCGTGTACACGCCCGCAGCCTTGATGAGGACACCTGAAAGCATCGCCGAGATCGGCGCCGGCGCCGACGGGTGGGCGTCCGGCAGCCAGGCGTGGAACGGGACCATGGCCGCCTTCAGCCCGAAGCCCATCAGGAAGAACGCCGCCGCCACGTACAGCGGGAGGGTGGGCTCGCCCGCCGACTGAATGACCTCGCCCACCTTCGCCCAGTTCAGGTGCCCCGTGACGTTGTACACCAGGGCGATGCCGACCAGGAGAAAGGTGCTCGCCACGGTCCCCAGCACGAGGTACTTGAAGGAGGCCTCCAGTTCGTCGGATTCCGTGCCGAACGCCACCAGGGCGTAACTGGCAATGCAAGCCACCTCGATGAACACGTACATGTTGAACAGGTCGCCGCTCAATACGACCCCGTTCATTCCCGCCACCATCAGCAGGAACAGCGTATAGTACAGGCCCGGACTCGTGAAGCGGGCCATGTAGTCGATGCTGAAGACGAGCGCCATCAGGCTGACCGTGGCCACCACCACCACCATGAGGCGAGACAGGCCGTCGGCCACCATGCTGATGCCGATCGGGAAATCCCATCCGCCGACCCAGTAGGTCAGAGGCTCGTCGGCGGCGAGCAGCAGCCAGACCGAGAGGACCAGCACCGCCGCCGTCAGCAGGATCGGGAAAGCCGCCGCCGACCGGCGCCGGCCGGTCAGCCGGTCGACGAGCGGCATGAGGAACCCGCCCGCCAGCGGAATCACCACCAACAGCGGCACCAGGTGCTCCACGGGCTATCCTTTCAGATTCCGCATGCGGTTCGTGTCGAACGTGCCGTACTTCTCATACAGCCGGACCCCCAGCGAGACGACCAGCGCCGTGACGCTCAGGCCGATGACGATGCTGGTCAGGATAAGGGCCTGGGGCAGAGGGTCGACGGCGGTGCGGGCCAGTTCGTCGGCCTGCGCCGCCCCGCCCGTCAGGATGGGCGCCACCGGCGCCTCGCCCGCCGGCGGGTCCCGGTACCCCGTCAGCACCAGCATCACATTGGCCCCACAGTTCAGCACCAGGATGCCCACGATGACCTTGATGAGGTTCCGCTTGGCGACGATGGCGTACAGCCCCGCCACCAGCAGGAGAAAGGTAAGCATGAACGGCACCATCGCCAGGGTCATCGGCTGCTCCTTACGGCACAAGGCACGCGCCGAGTAAACTCGGCGGCACAAGGCACGCCCCGAGTAAACTCGGCGGCTAAATGTCAGATTGTAATGCGTCGGCGCGTTCCTGCGCGGAAGCCGTACTCCGCCGGAACGCCGCCAGCGCCAGAAACGCCCCGAACAGCCCCGCGCTCACCTTGACGCCGATGCCGACGTTCGCAATCGGAATCGTCCCGGCCGAGACGAAGTGCCCCACGGTCCCCGGCGACAGGACGTTGGTGAAGAACACGCCGCCCGCAAACCCCAGGACGGCCACCAGCAGAAACAGCATCGCGCCCATGGAGTCGGCCACTTTCGCCGTCTCGTGCGTCAGGACGTTCCGGGTGAACCCCTTACCGAAGGCCAGCACCACCAGCACCAGGCCGCTGGCCAGGATCACCCCGCCCGTGAACCCCCCGCCCGGCGTCACGTGCCCGTACAGCACGATATAGGCGCCGAACAGGATGATGAACCCGGCCACGAGGCGGGTGATGTTTTTAACGATCAGGCTCATTCCCTGCATGACGGCTTCTCCCCACCTTGCGGAGGACGGCGTAGGCGCCGATGATGGCCACGAAGATGACGGTGGCCTCGCCGAGCGTATCGTAGGCGCGGTAATCGAGCAGAACGCCCATCACGTAGTTGGCCGCCCCGCTCCCGCGGGACGCTTCATCCGATGTCAGGCCGTGCTTCAGGTACGCCCCGCCGACGCTCCCGGGCTCGGTCCCCGGCGGCGCTGCCTCGGGCCGGCCCGCGGGGGCCAGGAACGCGGCATCCACCTGCCGGGTCATGCGCGGCTGCCCGAACGGCCGCAGCCGAAGGTCCCCGTCCGTCCCGTTGCCGGCCAACACGGTGAAGACCACCGCCGCCATCACCCCGAGGGCCAGCAGCACGACGCCCACCGGCAGGGTGGTCCGGCTGGTGGCGTACGTCTCGTCGCGGCGCGTGATGACCTCCCGCACCAGCACGACCAGCACGAGGATCTCGAACACGACCTGCGTGATGGCCAGGTCCGGCGCCCCGATCAGCAGAAAGACCAGGCTCGTGCCGAAGCCTACCGCTCCCGCGCAGATGACGGTGGAAAGGAGATCCTGGGTCTCGATGGCAATCAGAGACGCGATCAGCATAAAGCCGAGCAGCGCCAGCAATATCCACAGGATGGGGTCCATGTCGCCGACTCCTCTCTACGAACGACCTCCTGCGCGCCGCACGACGCCATTTCGCCGCCGAGTTTACTCGCCGCGCGTTGCAGCCGCGCCGGCCAAGGCCGGCGGCTAAATAATCATATCGTGCGCATACCCTACCCCAGCGCCAACACGGCCACCAGCACCACCAGGCCGACGATGATCCAACTGGCGTAGACCGCCAACAGGCCCGTGTGCCACGCCCGCAGCCGCTCGACCAGCACGTGGCCGTACTGGCCCAGAAGGCGGTACAGGTCGAACGCGCCGATGGAAGCGTCGCCGAACATCACGCGGAGAACGGGCAGCCGCCGGATCGTCTCGTAAAAGTGCGTCCCCGAGACGTGCCAGAGTGCGTCGCTGGTGGCGTCCTCGCCGGCCACGAAGTTCTCGACCACCCGCACCCGCAGCGCCCGGCTGTACACGTAAACCAGGACGCCGAGCAGGATACCGAGCAGAATCAGCCCGGTGACCACGGAGGGTTCCCACAGGCCGGCGCCGTCGCGAACCGCCAGCCCCAGCCCGCCCCAGCCGACGGTCTCGAGTCCCGCCACGGGCAGGCCGACGCTCTCGGCGGCCGGCAGGATGAGCCCGGCCACCGCCGGGCCGCCCCAGACGCCCAGGCCGACGCAGGCGGCGGCCAGGACGACCATCGCCCCCGCCATCCACCCGCTCTCGCGGCCGGTCGCCTCCGCCGGCACCGCCGACCCGCGCGTCCCCAGAAACACCGAGTGAAGGACCTTCACGAAACTCGCCAGCGTCAGGGCCGACCCGAAGATCGCCACCACCAGGCAGACCATCGCCAGGCCCGACCCCGCCCCCAGCGCGCCGTTGTAGACCAGCCACTTGGAGACGAACCCGTTCATAGGCGGCACGCCGGAGATGGACAGCGCCGCCACGATGCAGCAGACGAACGTCACGGGCAGGGCATGGGCCAGGCCCCCCAGCCGGTCCAGGTCCATCGTGCCGGTCACGCGCTGGACCGACCCCGCCGTCAGGAACAGGGTGCACTTGTAGATGGCATGGTTCAACATGTGGAACAGGCCGCCGCAGAAGGCTACCGTCGCCACGGCCTGCTGGGCGGGGGTGACGCCGCCGGCGGCCCGGCCGGCCGCCAGCACCCACGCCGCCAGCCCCATCCCCAGCACCATGTACCCCACCTGGCTGACCGCGTGGAACGCCAGCAGCCGCTTCAGGTTGTGCTGGATCATGGCCATCATGACCGCCAGCAGGATCGTGGCGGCGCCGATGACCATCAGGACGGCGGCCAGAGCGGTCGAGACGGCAAAGACCTCGAACGTGATCCGGGCCAGCAGGTAGATGCCCAGCAACTTGTCCAGCGCCGCGGGCAGCAGGGCGAAGACCGGCGTCGGCGCGTGCTCGCTCGCCGACGGGATCCACGTGTGCAGCGGCATGGCGCCGGCCTTGGCGAGGGCGGCCGCCGCCATCAGGAGGTACGCGACGGCCAGGAGCGGCCGGCCCGTCGCCAGGCCGCCCGTCCCGCTCATCAGGAACAGCGGGTTGGCCTCGCCGCCCCCCTGCCCCACCATGGCCACGCCCAGCAGCAGGCAGACGTCGGCGAAGCCGAGGATGGCGAAGGTCTTCATCGCCCCCGACCGGCCGAACGGGTGCCCCATGCTGATCAGCAGGTACAGGCCGACCGTCGCCACCTCCCACGCCACGATGAGCAGGAGGTAGTTGTCCGCCAGCGCCGCCGCCAGCACCGCCGACACCGTCCACAGGACCCAGGCGTAAAAGACCGCGGCGCGGGGATGGTCGGCCATCGCGCGGACGCTGTACAGGGTGACCAGCAGCGCGATCCCCGCTGCCGCCATCACAATCAGGCCCGACAGGCCGTCCGCCCGCAGTGCCAGGGCGAACGTCAGCGGCCCCAGGTGGAGCGCCGTGCCCTCGTCAGCGTACGGCCCCGGCGGGTCGCCGAACAGGGCCAGGGCCGAGGCGGCCGTCCAGAGCATCGCCAGGACGGCGACGGCGGCCGCGAGCCGCCCCGTGGCGTGCGGCCGCGACCGGCCCACGAGCCACATCACGTACACGACTGCGCCGGCCACGAGCGGCACCGAGATGAGGCGGATGTATTCCATACCGCTCCTTTAGACCTGCTTCCTCAGGGCTCGCGTCCGCTCGCGGCTGGCGCGGACCATGTCCTGGAACGTCCCCATCGGCTTGCCCGTCTCGGCATCGACCAGGCGGGCCATCCGCTCGGTGCACGAATAGCACGGGTCCACCGAGGCCAGGATGATCGTGACGTCGGCGATGTGCTGCCCGATGCACGAGGTCCGGAACGACGGAATGTTCACGTAACTGGGCGCCCGGATCTTGTGGCGGACGGGCCCGGAGCCGCCGTCGCTTCGGACGTAGTGGAACGTCTCGCCGCGCGGCGCCTCGTAGTGACCGCAGGATTCGCCGCGGGGGATCTCGGTCACCTCGGTGGCAATCGGCCCGTCGGGGAGCCGGTCCAGGCACTGCTCGATGATCTTGATCGCCTCGAAGCATTCCAGGCACCGGACGACGGTCTTGGCGAAGACGTCGCCCTCGGGCCGGGTGATGACCTTCCAGTCGACCTCGGCGTAGGCGCCGTGCGGCTCGTCGCGGCGGACGTCGATGGCCACGCCGCTGCCGCGCGCCGTCGGGCCGGCGACGGCCCAGCGCCTGGCCTCCTCGTAGGAGAGGACGCCCACGTCCTTCAGCCGGGCGTGCAGCACGGGGTCGTCGAGCACCGCCTTGGTGATGAGTTCGAGCGGCTCCTTGAGGGAGTCGACGGCCTTGCGGATCTCGGGATACAGGTCCGCCGGCACATCGCGCCTGATGCCGCCGATGCGGTTGTTGGCGTAGTGGATGCGGCTGCCGGTGATGAGTTCCAGGATGTCCATGACCGGCTCGCGGTACCGCCAGCCCCACATCCAGACGGTGTTGTAGCCGAGGAAGTGGCCGGCCAGGCCGATCCAGAGCATGTGGCTGTGGAGGCGTTCCAGTTCCGCCACGATGGTGCGGAGGTACTCGGCCCGCGGCGGCGCCTGGACGCCAGCCAGCGTCTCGACCGCCCGGATGTACGCCCACGGGTGGCTGGCCGAGCAGATGCCGCACACCCGCTCCACCAGGAACGGCACCTGGTCCCAGGTGAGGCGGCTGCTAAGCTGCTCGATGCCGCGATGGTTGTACGAGGTGCGCATGTCCATATCGACGACCGTCTCACCCTCGCAGTAGAGTTGGAAGAACTCGGCCTCTTCCTGGAGGGGATGGAACGGCCCGACGTTGATGAGCGTCTGGCCGGGCTTCGGCCGCTTCGGCTGCGAGGCGGACGGCTTGGGGGTCTTCTTCGCATCGGCCGCGCCGGCCCACTGGTCGGTCTCGCGCTTCCCCGTGCCGTCCACCTTGGGCACGTGGAAGTCGCGGCGGAGGGGGTAAGCGCCCTCGGGCCAGTCGTCGGCCAGAATGAGGCGGCGCATGTCCGGGTGGCCGCGGAACTCCGCCCCCAGCAGGTCGTGCATCTCGCGCTCGATCCAGTTGGCGGCCGGCAGGTCCTGGCCCACCGAATCGATCGCCATCGACGGCGCCTCGGCCAGGCCCTTCAGCGTCACGACGTACGCGTCGCGGTCCAGGCACCAGTGGTACAGGATGGCGATGCCGTCGCGGACGTCGATGCCCGTGACCGTGGCGAGGCGGGCGCCGACCGTCTCGTACATGAGGCGAGCGGCTTCGCGGACGCGGGCGTTGTCGATGCGGACCCAGCCGCGATGCGGGTTCTGCTCTTCCACCTCCAGCGCGAGGCCCCCCAGGGCCTCCAGCACGCGCGAAAGGACCGGGCTCTCGACCTCCGCCCCGGTAACCGTTTTGAGTTCCGACATTTCACTTCCTCCGAAACGGCTGCGCCGATTCCGGCGTATCCCCGGGGCGGAGCCCCGGGCTCACGACGCGGCGCACGATTTCGCTACAGCGCCGCCAGCGCCTTGGCGGCGCCGGCGATCATGGCCTCCGGCTTCGGCGGGCACCCCGGCACGTACGCGATGATGGCGTCCGGGTCCTCCTCGCGGATGACCTCGTCCACCGGCCGGCTGAAGTGGTACCCGTGCCGGAAGATGCCCCCCGTGCACGCGCACGAACCGATGCAGAAGACGACGCACGGCTTGGGCGTCTGGCGATAGATTTCGCGCAGCCGAGGCTCGGCCTGGCGGGTGCAGATACCCGTGACGAGCAGGGCGTCCGCGTGCCGAGGCGACCCCACCAGCACCATGCCGAGGCGTTCCACGTCGTACCGGGGCGTCAGGAGTTCCAGGACCTCGATGTCGCAGTTGTTGCACGCCCCCACGTTCACGTGGTAGACCCACGGGGACTTCTTGAGTCCGAACGTCGTCAGGCTCATGCGTCGCTCGCTTTGCTTACGCTGCCCTCGCCTCCAGGTTCACGTATCCGCGTGTTGCTGGACGCGGCTCGGTTGCCCGCCAATCCGACCTCCGAAATCCGAAATCTCACAGCCCGAACCACGCCAGCACCAGCGCCGCCGCCGCCACCGGCGCCGCGCCGAACCAGAACAGCCGCACCGTCTGGTCGATCCGCAGCCGGGGGTTCGTGTTCCGCATGAGGACCACCAGCACCAGCACCCCCACGTACTTGCCGATGAACGCCAGCCACGCCAGCGGCGAGGCGGCGTCGCTCACGCCCCCGGCGAAAAGGGTCACCAGGAAGACCGGCGCCACGGCCAGCAGCAGCGCCCGGGTCAGTTTGATCATGGCCAGCGGCGGCCCGGAGTACTCGAGCATCGACCCGGCCATCAGTTCCGTCTCGGCCTCCGGCAGGTCGAACGGGACGAGGGTCAATTTGGCCTGCATCGCCACCAGCGCCACGACGGCCGCCAGGATGCCGCTCGCCGAGCACAGCACCCACCCCTCCGAGGCCTGGAACGCGACCAGGGCGCCGATGGAGAAGGACGGCCCGGCCTCCCCGGCCGCCCGTGCCATCTGCACCACCGGCACCAGGACCGCCAGGACGAGCGGCAACTCGTAGGAGAGGAGCAGTTTCATCTCCCGGCTGGCGCCGAAGGCGGCATGCGGCGAGCCGGACGCACACGCCCCGTAAATGGCGGCAATCGCAGGGATCGTCAGCAGGTAGATGACCACGATAAGGTCGCCCAGGAACCCCTCGGCCGGCCAGAGGTTGGCCGCCCACAGGATGCTGGCCGCCACCAGCCCCGCCGCCAGACCGACGACCGGGGCCAGCAGGAATCCCCGCCCCCGCGCCCGGGCCGAGACCAGCGTCTCCTTGCCCAGCAACTTGATGATGTCGTAGGCCGGCTGAAGCAGCGGCGGCCCGACGCGGTACTGGACGCGGGCGGTGACCTTGCGGTCGATCCAACTCGAGGCCAGCCCCACCACCAGGGTGCCGACCGACGCCGCAATGAAGATGCCGATGACGCTCACACTGCGCTCCTCAGACACCGCGCCGGGCAAGCCCGGCGGCTAAATGTGGCCCCCCTTCGCCGTGGCCTTTGCCGTTTGCCGGTGACCCGCCTTCCGCCGTTGCCTTTTACCGTTATTCCGATTTCCGCTTTCCGGTTTCGACTCACCGTCGCCGGATGGGATGGTCGCCGGCAATCCGGCCGCCGAGCACCGTCAGGCCCTCGGCCTCGACCTCCTCGGCCGTGGCGAACCGCAAGGCCCGGGTCGGGCAGACGGCCACGCACCGCGGCTCCAGGCCGCGCTCGAGCCGGTCCTCGCACAGGTCGCACTTGGCCACCTGGTGGCCGACCATCTCCAGGGTCAGCACGCCGAACGGGCACGCCCGCACACACGAACCGCAGCCCCGGCAACCGATGACGCTGCGGGCCACCACGCCGCGCTCGTCGCGGATCATCGCCTCGGCCGGGCAGACCTCCACGCACGCCGGGTCGCTGCACTGCCGACACACCACGGGCAGGACGGCCGGACCGATGTCCACGAACTGGACGCCCGCCATCTGGCCGTGCCCGTAGTAGCATGCCGCCATGCACGACTTGCACTCGATGCACCGGTCCAGGTCGAGGACGACGCGGCGGTCGACCTGCTCGGCGACGGCTTCGTCCGGCATACGCTGCTCCCTGCCTGTGTGGCCGGGCCGGTCTTGCCCGGCCGTACGTGCCGAACAACGGCACGCGCCGGGCAAGCCCGGCGGCTAACTATGATTGATGCACTTCCATGCAGACCGGCCCCCCCGGCCGGCGGCCGTCCCACGACCAGCCGAAGGCGTCGCGGACCGCCGCGAAGCCGCGGCTGACCCACGCCTGTCCCGCGCGCTGGCCGGGCCGAATCGACACGTCCACCTCGGCGGAGCCGCCGGGACCAGAAAGGACGGCGGTGTGCCCCTCGGAAACGCCGACGGCCTCGGCGTCGGCGGGCGCCAGGCCGAGGACCGGCCTCGGCCGGACGGCCTGCGGCCAGCGGGCCCGGCCGGTCACGCTGCCGTCGTCGTACTGGACGGCGTCGGAGGCCGGGGCCACCACGACGCCCTTGCACTCTTCTGCGCCGCCGCCCACGACTTCCGGCATCGCCGGGGCCTCGCACGGCGCCGAGACGTCGGCCGGCTCCCCGCCGGCAGCGCCGACCATGTCCAGAATCCGGGCCACCGAGGGCACGCCCGCGGGCGGGGCCATCAGCGGCGCAAAATCCACCAGCCGACCCGGCCCCAGCATGGCGCGCCCGGCCGTCTCGAACGTGAACGCCGCAGGGAGGAAGAGCGAGGCCCGCGCCGCGGTCCGATTCGCCATCGGCCCGACGTACAGGATCTCCGTCGCCCCATCGAGAGCGCTCCCACCGATGGCTGACCCGTAGGCCGAGAGCAGGTCGCATCCGACGGCCAGGACGGCGTCGGCCCCGGGCCGGAGGACCTCGGCCGGGCAGGCCCCGCCTTCGGCCGAGGCGGCGCGCATGGCGCCCCACGCGTTGCCGCCGGCCGTCAGCGGACAAAGTTTGGCGCCGGTCTCGGCGGCCAGGGCGGCGGCCTGGTCGGCGAGCGCCCGGCCGTCGGCGTAGCCGAGTTCGGCGGTCACGACGATGGCCGGCCTCTCGGCCGAGGCAAGTTGATCCTTCCAGCCGGCCAGGACGGCGGCATCGGCCGGCAGACCGTCGGTCCGGCCCGTCCGGACGGCCGCCAGGACGGCCGCGAACCCGCCGGTCTCAAGGGGCGGCTCGACCCGGGCCGTCGCAAACTTGGCCGTCGCCGTGTCCCCTCCCGCCACGACCAGCCTCGGCATCCGGGGGTGGGCGTCGCGTGCACGGAAGATCCAATGGGCCGCCACCGGCTGGGCGGCGAAGACGTCGCCGATGACGAGAAGAGCGTCGGCGTCGGCCAGGGCTTCCGGCCCCACGGGGGACGCGTCCGAGGCATCCAGGCCGTGCACCAGGCCGGCATCGCCCGGCGGGACGTAGGCGGTCCAGCGGGCCCCGGCGTCGCGGGCGAACCGGCCCACGGCCGCCAGGGTGTCGAGGTCCAGGCTGCCGTCGGCCACCACGACAGGAGAATCGGCCCCGCGGAGGGCCTCGGCCATGGCGCGAGCGGCATCTTCGACCGACACCGTGCGGGTCCCGTCGCCCGACCCGCGGCGGGCCCGGCGGAGCCGGTCGGGATGGTCGAGCAGTTCGACCAAAACGCTCCCCCGCCCGCAGAGCCCCGCGTAGCCGGCGTGCGGGACGTAGTCCGGCGCGTACTGGTCCGGGCCGACCCGCGTGGCGCGGACGGGGCACCCTACGCTGCACATGAGGCAGCGTGCGGCAGGCTCGGTGGCGAGGGCGGCTCCCTCAGGGGAAGACATTCGGGTAGTCCTTGATCTTCGCGTAGCAGATGTCCGGGCCGTCCTTGCACAGGTAGTAGGGGCCGATGTTGCACCGGCCGCACTTGCCCACGCCGCAACTCATCCGCCGGTTCATCGAGAGGTAAATCTGCTCCGGCTCCAGACCCTTCTCCAGCAGTTTCTGCGTGACGAACTTGAGCATGATCTCCGGCCCGCACGTGAAGGCGTAGCAGTTCGGGATGTCGATTTCCTGCGGCACGTTTTCGAGGATGGTGGTGACGACGCCCACGTTGCCGTCCCACCCGGGCTCGGGCTTGTCGATGGTGATCTCGACGGAGACGCCGTCGCGGGAGGCCCAGTCCTCGTACTGGCGGCGGAAGAGGAGTTCGGCACTTTCGCGTGCCCCGTTCTTGATGGCGACGCGGCCGAGGCGGTCGGTCATGGAGAGCAGTTTATAGATGAGCGCCCGCAGCGGGGCGAGGCCCACGCCTCCGCCCACCACCAGCACGTCCTTGCCGTCGAGTTTCTCGATGGGGAACCCCTTGCCGTACGGCCCGCGGAGGGTGCAGACCTCCCCGGCCTCCATGCGGTGGAGGCGGTCGGTGACCTCGCCGGTCCTCAGGACCGTGACCTCCAGGTGCGCCGGGTCCAGCGGCGAACTGGAGGGCGTGAACGGCCCCTCGCCGAGGCCCGGCACGCCGAGTTGGACGAACTGGCCGGCCCGGAACTCCAGGGGCGGGTCC
>Ga0180434_10001066_pt1 | contig 40111 bp, 33 predicted proteins | sample SS_ome_7_FD_132453 | JGI IMG/M metagenome (GOLD analysis project Ga0180434, IMG submission 132453) | Hypersaline lake sediment archaeal communities from the Salton Sea, California, USA - SS_1_D_2 metaG | ecosystem: Environmental > Aquatic > Non-marine Saline and Alkaline > Hypersaline >... | reverse complement strand
GAGGGCCATCCCACGAAGAAGCCCCGGAGTCGCTCGGGCGTCAGACCTTCCGTGGTGTCCGTGTAGCGGATCATCGTTCCTCCCGCAGGTCGGGCACGGCCTCGTCGTGCTCTGTACTGCCGAGCCCCGGCTGGTTTCGCTCGGCACCGCCGAGCACCGCTTCATCGCGCTCCTGGCCCTCGAGCTCCGGAGCGTCCAGCCCCGTGAACTTCGAGAAGGTCGCGATGTCCTCCCGCTCGACCCATCCCGTCTCGCGCCAGAACGAGGCCGCGCTCTTGTTCCCTCGGAACACGAAGAGGTGGCACTTCTCTATGCCGACCTCTCGGAGCGCCTCTATGCACCGGTCGACCAGCCCGGTCGCCACGCCCCGACGCCTGTGCGGGTCAGCGACCACCAGGTGCGAGATGTACCCTCGTCGGCCGTCGTGACCGCACAGCACTGCGGCGACGATGCGTCCGTCCTCTTCTGCGACGAAGCTGAGCCCATCGTTCCTCTTGAGGAAGGACGCGACACCGGCGCGCGAGTCCGCTTCCGTGATACCGACTCCGTCGGTCTCGCCCCACAGGGCCGCGACCTCACTGTAGTCGGCGTGTGTCATCGTTCGAACGTTCACGCTCAAGGTCTTTCCCCGAAGGCGCAACTATCGGACGCTACTCCTCGAAACGTCTGACCAGGGCGGGCAGCACGCACTCCAGCCAGGCGTTCTCGAAATAGCGGAACGCATCGTCCCACTGCCCGCCCTCGCCCCAGCCGTCGTGCCTGAGCCTGACCCTCGTCCGTCCGCCTCCGGCGTCGAAGAAGCGCACTACCACGTGGGTCCACTGGGCGCGCGCCTCTGGCAGGTGAGGCGGGGCGTTCCAGGTGAAGGACAGCATCTTCTCGGGCTGGATGGCCAGGAACCTAACGCCCTCGCCGCCTCGCAGGCCGGGCTCTCCGTCCGGGAGGAAGTAGAGCTCGAAACTGCCGTCCACGCGGAGGTCGATCGAACACTCGGGGGCGAAGAAGGAGCGGACACCCTCCTCCGTGGTCCACACCTTCCACACCTCGCTAAGAGGCGCGTTGACCACGGCCTCGCCAGCGATGGCCCTGTCGGGGTTCATCGACATATCGGTCTCCAGATCGCCGCCCAGCCGCAGGACCCGCACCCTAGCGTCGGGTCCCGCGCCGGGAGGCGTGTTGGGCTCCGCCTAGAACCTCAGGTCCAGCTGGCCGAAAAGGAAGGAGTAGTAGTCCGTGTACTGGTCCAGGACCATGCTCATCGGCGTCCCGGCCCCGTGGCCGGCTGCGCGCTCGAACTTCATCATGATCGGGCGGTCGGAGCCCTTCTCGGCCTGGAGCCTCGCCGTCATCTTCATGGCGTGCATCGGGTGAACACGAGCGTCCGACTCGGCCGTGGTGATGAGCATGGCCGGGTAATCGCCGCCGGCCTCTACGTGGTGGTAGGGCGAGTACGCGTAGAGCCACTCGAACTGCTCGGGGTCGTCGGGGTGACCGTACTCCGTCGCCCACATCGTGGCGGCGTAGAACCTGTGGAACCGCACCATGTCGAGGAGCGGAACGTCGCAGATCGCTGCGGCAGCCAGGTCCGGCCGCTGTGTCACGAACGCCCCTATCAGAAGCCCCCCGTTGCTTCCGCCCCAGACAGCGAGTTTCTCGGGGGACGTGTAACCGTTCTCGGTCAGCCATTCGGCGGCCGCGATGAAGTCGTCGAACGAGTTCTGCTTGTTTTCGAGCATCCCCGCACGGTGCCACGCGTCTCCGTACTCTCCCCCTCCACGAAGACACGCCTCGGCGTAGATACCGCCGCGGTCCATCCACATGAAGCGGTTGCGAGCGAAGGCGGGCGAGACGGACACGTTGAACCCGCCGTAGCCGACAAGAAGCGTCGGGTTGCTTCCGTCGAGTTCTACGTCGCGCCTGTGTACCAGGAACATCGGGACCCGGGTGCCGTCGGAGGACTCGTACCAGACCTGCTTCTCGACGTACTGCGAGGCGTCCATCGGCGCCTCGACGACCATGAAGTCCGAGAGCGAGCCGGACTCGATGTCGTAGTGGAACGCCTTCGGAGGCGTCAGGTACGAACTGATGCCGAAGAGGATCTCGGACTCCCTCCAGTCGCACGTCCAATCGTAGAGGGAAGTTACCTCTGGCAGAGGCACGTCGTGGAGGTAGTCGCCATCCAGCGTGTAGACCTTGACGACCGACCGCGCGTCTACCAGGTAGTGGGCGAGGAGGAAGTCGCCGGCGGTCATGTGCCCGACGAGCGTGTTCTCCGTCTCGGGCAGCAGGTCGACCCAGTTCTCCCGCTCCGGGTTCTCGAGGTCGACCTTGTAGCCGCGCCAGTTCGGCGCGTCGAGTGTCGTTATCAGGTAGAGGTCGCTGTCGATGGCGAACCCCGTGAAGCGCGCGTCCACGCCCTCCGCGATCGGCACGAGTTCACCGTCGCCCTCAAGGTCCACAACGAAGAGGTCGTTCTGTGTGTATCCACGGAAGACGTACACCAGTAGGAAGCGCCCGTCGGTCGAGACCGAAGCTCCGGGCCACGCGTGCATGTCTTCGTCCTCATAGACGAGATCGTCATCGGCTGGGTCGGCTCCCAGCACGTGGTGATAGATGCGCCTGTGGAAGAACAGCTCCTCGTCCGGCACCTCACCAGGAGAGGGGAAGCGCGTGTAGTAGAAACCCGAGCCGTCGCGCTCCCACGCCAGGCTCGCGGCCCGCGTGTTGGGTATGACGTCCGGTAGAAGCTCGCCGGTCGCTACGTCCATCACGTGCAGCACGCTGGACTCGTTGCCCTCCTCGGAGACTCCGTAGGCCAGCAGTATCCCGTCGACGGACGGGTACCACCAGTCGATCCCGACGCGGACGCCGTCACCCATCGCGTCCGGGTCCAGAAGCAGGCGAGGCTCGCCGTCGAGTCCCTCCTGAACGTAGAGGACCGTCTGCTCGTTCTCCGGATCACGACGACCGAAGAAGATGCGGTCGCCCCGCTTCGACATGTACCCGAGCCCCGGTATCTGGAAGAGCTCGTCCAGACGCGCGCGGATGGCGTCTCGGTCGGGGTGGGCGTCAAGGACGCCGCGCATGTAGGCTCGCTGGTCCTCGATCCAGGCCTGCGCTTCGTCGGACCCGAAGTCCTCGAGCCACTGGTAGGGGTCTTCGATGACGCGACCGTGGACGGTGTCTGTGACCACGGCAACGCGAGTGTCGGGTGGAGCCGGGGCATCGGTGCGGGCACTCACGGGCGTCGCGACGGCTGAAGCCGCGAACAGCAGTGCGAGGACGAGCACAAGGGAAGCTCCCGCGGCGGGACGCGGGCCGAACGTGAGCCTTGTCATGTGGGTTCTCCGGTACGGGCTACAGACCGAACAGCGTACCTATCTGGTATACACCGAAGGCGACCAGCCAGGCCAGCGCCAACTGATACCCGATGGAGAACCACATCCAGGCGGCACCTACTTCGCGCCTCACCGCCACGACCGCGACTATGCAGGGCGAGTAGAGCAGAACGAACAGCATGAACGCGAACCCGGCGAGCGGCGACAGGCCGCGCTCGGGGTCCCTGAGCGCCTCGGACAGCGAGCCCGCGCCGTCGACCTCCATTTCGGCCTGGTGCAGGACGCCCAGCGTCGAGACTACGACCTCCTTGGCGACGAACCCTGTTATGAGACCGACGCCCATCTCCCAGGTGAACCCAAGCGGTCTGACCACCGGGTAGATGGCCTTGCCGGCGCGGCCGATGTACGAGTCCTCGATCAGCCTGGCCCCAAGTTCGGCCTCGAGCTCGTCGGCCGCCGTCTGGGACTGCTCAGTGGGCACGTTTCTCAGGTCCGCGATGTCACCCTCGTACTGCTCTACCAGTGCGGCGTTCCTCGGGAACGCGCCCAAGAACCAGAGGATCACCGACGCGACCAGGATGACGCCGCCCATCTTCTGAAGGTATATCTTCGCGCGTTCCCACATGTGTATGAGGACGCCCTTGAGCGTAGGGAGGCGATAGGGCGGCAGTTCCATGACGAACGGCGCGGGTGTGCTCTTGAACAGCGTCTTCGAGAACAGCCTCCCGATCAGCATGGCGGCGACGATGCCGAGCACGTAGACCAGGAAGACGACTGACCCCGCGCGCTCGGCGAAGAAGGCGCCGGCTATCAGAACGTATACCGGCAGCCTGGCACTGCACGACATCAACGGCACGAGCAGCGTCGTCAGGATTCGATCTCGCTTCGACTCCAGAGTGCGCGTGGCCATGATGGCCGGCACCGTGCAGCCGAACCCCATCAGCATCGGTATGAACGACTTGCCGTGCAGCCCGAGCGCGTGCATCAGCTTGTCCATCAGGAAGGCCGCGCGCGCCATGTAGCCAGAGTCTTCGAGAAAGGCGATGCCCAGGAACAGGATCATGATGTTCGGAAGGAACACGATGACCGAACCGACGCCTCCGATGACGCCGTCCACGATGAGGTCGCTGATGAGCAGGCCTTCCGGCAGAACGGAGCCGGCAAAGCCCCCGAACCACTCTACGAAGGCCTCGAGCCAGCCCTGCGGATACGCCCCCACTTGGAACGTCAGCTGGAAGAGGATCCATATCAGCGCCAGGAAGATCGGATATCCCAGGATCCGGTTCGTCAACACGTTGTCGATGCGACGGGAGAGCTCCATGCGGTCGACCACGGTGCGGGTCAGCGACTCCTTGAGCGCTCCCTCCACGTATCCGCTTCTTCCCTCCGCGATTATCTTCTCGGGGTCGGCGCCCGTGGCGACGCTTATGTGCCTGGACGCTCGCGCGGCGAGGTCCGTCAGGCCGCCGCCCCTTCTCTTCGCCATCTCGAGGATCTCGCGGTCGCCCTCGAGCATCTTGATGGCGCTCCATCTGGGCGGGTATCCGCCGTGGAACTCACCCTCGTGTTCGACGGCCTCCGCGAGCTCCACCAGCACGTCGTCGACGTGCGGCCCGTACGAGACCGGCACGTGGCGGTGGTGCTCCTCCCGATCTTCCGCGAGGTCGACCACCGCGTCCAGCAGCGCGTCGACCCCCTCGCCCCTGTGCCCGACCGTCGTCACGATCGGCGCACCGAGTAGTCGGTGGAGCCTCTCGATGTCCAGCTCGGCGTCGGAGTCCTCGAACTCGTCCCACATGTTGAGATCGACGACGAGGTCGATGCCAAGCTCCATCAGCTGAACGGTGAGATACAGATTGCGCGCGAGGTTCCCCGAGTCCACGACGTGAACGACGACGTCGGGCTTCTCCTCTATAAGGTAGGTGCGGACTACCCTCTCCTCGACGGAGTAGGCGGTCAGGCTGTAGGTGCCGGGAAGGTCCACGACCTCGATGTCGTACCCGCGGTGTGCGACCGTTCCGACCTTCTTTTCGACGGTAACGCCCGGCCAGTTGCCGACGTGCTGTCGCGCCCCGGTAATGCTGTTGAAGACCGAGGTCTTCCCCGAGTTCGGGTTGCCCGCGAGGGCTATGGTCAGCCTTTTCGCCACAGACCTCTTCCTCGTCCGATCCGACCACGACCGCCCCGACCTCTTCCTCCGCGCAGGCTCCTGCCGGGCCGGCCCTTGTGCCGGTGAAGAGGTCTCGAGACCTGCTCGACCACGACCTGTCTGGCCTCCTGTTGCCGCAGAGTGACGTGTGTGCCGCCTATGCAGTACTCGATGGGATCGCCTAGCGGCGCCACCTTGATGGCGCTCACCACTACTCCCTTGGTGAATCCCATGTCCATGAGCCTGCGCCGGAAGGCGCCCTCTCCCTCGACGTCCACGACGACAGCGGCCTCGCCCGGCTCCAGTGTCGCAAGAGATGTGGTGGGCCTAGCTCTCATCGGGCTCTCCTTCGCACTCACTCGCGTGCGCTCGACCCTGCATCTTGCACTCGCTGTCGAACGGGCACCCGGCGCACGCGGCCGGCTTCGAGCCGTCGGCAGCGGCCCGCAACGTCCGCACTACCATCCGCACGAGCAGCACAACGGCACCGAGCAGGATGACACCGAGTATGGCCTTCTCCATCAGTCGCCCCCGTTCCTGCCGTCGCCGGACCCGTGCTTCCTAACGTCGCGCGCCGGCTCGTCGTCGTCGCCGTCGGTCGCGCTTTGCTCGTCGAGGAACGCGACCAGCCGGCCCCTGGTGTCCTCGGAGAGGCCGTGCTCCATCTTGCAGGCCTCCGAGTCAGCCGTCTCGGCGTCCACACCGAGCACTCCATGCAGGAACCGGTAGATGACCTCGTGCGTTCTGTAGACCGATTTCGCGCGGTCGCGGCCGAGGTCGGTCAGCAGGATCTTGCCGTAGCGCTCCTGCCGGACGAATCCCCCCTTGCGGAGCCGGCGGATGGCCGACCGTGCGGTGGGAATCGTAACTCCCCTCTCTGCGGCAACTTGCGACACTCCAACAGTGTCGTGCGAGAGAGAGAGCAGGTAGACCGTCTCCAGGTAGTCGGCGCTTCTCGGTGAAAGCATGATTCCCCTCACAATGTAAGACTACTCTTACTCTAGCATGGAATGAGCCAGTAGTCAAGTGTTGCGGCCCTCGATTTCGCGGAAGTCGGCGTTAAGGGCGACGAAAGAGGGGGCCGGCGTGCGCCGGCCCCCTGAACCACCTGCTCTATTCCGCCGGAAGGCGGCGAGTGACTACCAGACGTCGACCATCCGGGCCAGGGCCGCCTTGCCACGATACTCCGGGAGCAGCATCGGCGCCCTGCGTGACCGGTCCACGCCGGCCTTCTCGAGCAGCTCCGCGAAGTCCTCAGCGTGCTGGAGCGAACGTCTCCCGGCGCCTGCCGACCTGACGTACTCGGCTGCGGCGATGCCGGCCCGCCGTCCGAACACCATCGTATCGAGCGTGGAGTTGCCCATCAGCCTGTTCTTGCCGTGGACGCCGCCCGAGACCTCACCGGCCACCCACAACCCCTCGACGTTGGTCGCCCCCTGGGGGTCGGTCTCAACGCCGCCGTTCTGGTAGTGGAGCGTTGGGAAGATGAGGACCGGGTCCTTCGTCATGTCGATGTCGAATCGCGCATACATCCGCTTCATGGCAGGGAAGGCGCGGTCGATGTAGCCCTCGCCATGGATGACGTCGATGAGCGGCGTGTCCAGCCAGACACCCCTGAGTCCCGAGGGCGTCTTCACGCCGTTCTCCCGGACGTAGCACTCGCGGATGATCGCCGACGCCTCGACGTCCCGGGGCTCCAGCGGGAACACGAACGCCTCTCCGTTCTTGTTCACCGGCTGGGCTCCGGCGCTTCTCAGCTTCTCGGTCAGCAGGAACCCGACGATCTGGATCGGATACGCTGCGCCGGTCGGATGGTACTGCACCGTGTCCGCGTCGCGAAGCTTCGCCCCGGCTCGATAGGCGAGCACGAGGCCGTCCGCCGTCGCGCCGTAGTGGTTCGTCGTGGGGAAGCCCCTGATGTGCAGCCTGCCGAAGCCGCCGGTGGCCAGGACGACCGCCTTGGCGCCGACGACCTGGTAGGCTCCCGTCTCGAGGTTGTAGAGCACCGCGCCCGTCACGCGCCCTTCGGCGTCGGTCGTGAGCTCCACTGCGGGGGAGTGTTCGATCGAGGGGATCCTCCTAGCGCGAAACTCGTCCCTCAGCACCCTGAACTCCTCGAGTCCCGTGTAGTCACGGCAGGAGTGCATCCTGCGGGCCGAGGTTCCGCCGCCCCAGTTCTCGACGTAGTCCCCGTTGTCCTGCTTGTCGAACACGGCGCCCAGTTCTTCCAGCCAGTGCATGATAAAAGGCGCGTCCTCCACCAGGGCCCTCGCGACCTCCGGCTTGTTGGCGTAGTGTCCGCCGCCGATGGTGTCGAGGTAGTGCCTGTCGGGAGGGTCGGCCGGCCGGTCGGCCGCCTGGGTGCCGCCCTCAGCCATGATCGAGTTGCAGTCCCCGTGCCGCAGCTTGTTCACCAGCAGTATGTTCTCGCGCTCGACGCCGGAGTCCTGAGCCCATAGCGCCGCCGCCGTTCCGGCGAGCCCTCCTCCTATCACGAGGACGTCCACCTCTCGGTCGGCCGAGTCGAGTTCGATCTCGGAGCTCTCGACCAGCGGGTAGGCCTCGAGAAGGTCCGCGACCGGGACCGGCACGTCCTCGCCTTTGTTGGGACCGACGTCGAGCTTCCTCTTGCCGCCGGGCGCGTAATCTGGATGGACCTGCAGCGTCTCCTCCCGCTCCTCCGCCGACATCGCCGCCGGCACCGCGTCCTTCCTCTTCGCTCGCGACCCGTTCACGATATCGATCGACTTCCGCATGTCCTCGGGGTAGCCGTCGATGTAGTTCATCTGTGACATCTCGCCTCCCTATTCGTCGGATTCCCTGCCCCGGGCCGCGTAGAGTTCCTTTAGTCTCTCGGTGGACGCCCCCACGAGCGCGTCGAGCGCGTCCGCGAAGTCTCCTCGCTCCAGTTCCTCGAGTCTGGTCTTGAGGTGTTCGGGTTCGGGGCTCCCGTGGCGCCCGAACATCCTCCTGCCCAACTGACCGACGTTGTACTGGACTATCTCGGCGGGGCAGCGCATGGCGCAGAGCCCGCACTGGATGCAGTCGAACGACTGCTCCGTCAGGCTCTCGAAGTCGCCCTTGATCGCGGACTGGATGTAGTCCATGACCTCGAGGTCCTGGGGGCATGCCTTGGTGCACGTGTTGCAGGAGACGCAGCGCGCCACCTCCGGGTAGTGCTTGCTGAAGACCGTGTAATCGTAGGTCTCCGAAGCGACGTCGTAGTAGGCGGCCTCGGCGGGGGAGAAGGGGATCTGGACGAGGCACATGCCGTCCTCTACGCGCGTCTGGCACGCGAGTGCCGATTCGAGCTTGTACTGGCCCTCTCTGCGGAAGACCGTCGCGCAGGCGCCACAGAATCCCTGCCTGCACCCGCAGGAGCGGATGAGCTTGTACCCTGCGAACTCCATCGCTGTCATTATCGTGAGGTCCGCGGGCACCCTGTACCCTCGACCCATGATGTATATCGTCACCCAGTGTTCGACGTCGGCCGTGTCGACACCAGTGGTCAAAGACCTCGTCGAGGCCGAGATCATCTCCATCATCGTCTTCGACTCGCTCATGGCTCCTCCTTCATCAGGCCCTCGCGTCGGAGAAGGGGCCTTGGGTCGGTGTGATTGAGATCGAATCTGCAGCACGAGGTATCCAGCCCGAACGCCACCGCCATGAGCTGGGGGAAGTAGAAGACCGGCATCGGCTCGAACTCCGGACGCTTCTCGATCACTTCCCTCTGCCTGTTGTCCAGGTTGAACGCGCACAGCGGGCAGAACGTCGTCACCGCCTCGGCCCCGGCGTCCCTTGCGTGCTGCAGGATGTCGAAGGTCAGCTCAGCGACCGCGTGCTTGTTCTGAATGGTCTGGTAGCTGCCGCAGCACACGGTCCTGTAGGGATTGTCGATGACCGTCGCTCCCATGCCCTCGAGAAGGTCGCTCTGGACGGTCGGGTTCTCCGGGTCGTCGATGCCTATGCCCTTCGGACGAAGCAGAGTGCAGCCGTAGTACGGCGCCACCTTCAGGCCCTCCAGGCGATTGGTGACGCGAGCGGCAACGGCCCCGGGGCCCAACTCCTTCACGACCTCGAGGAAGTGAAGGACCTCGACGTCGCCGCGGTAGTCGTTCTCCAGGTACATGAAGTCGTTTATCGACTTGAGGTCCTCGGCGTCTCCCGTGATTCTCTCGTTGGACCACTTGAGCGCGTTGAAGCACATCGAGCACAGCGTAACCATCCTCGCCCCGTCGACGAGACCGTCGTCGACCGCATCCTGCACTCTCACCATGTTCCTAAGTGGGGCGATGTGCCGCATCAGGTCGTCGTCCGTCAGCGACGTGACGACCCCGCAGCAGTTCCAGCGCGGCAGCTCGACGAGCTCGATGTCGAGCGCCTCCGCCACGGCGATGGCGGAGTCCTCCAGTCCCTTCGCCGTGGTCTTGAGCGTGCAGCCCGGGTAGTAGGGGAGCCTGGTCCTCGCTCCTCCTCCCACATCCGGAGCCGCTCGCGTGCTGCCTGGGTTCTCGGGCATCTTCTCGTTCTCTCCTATCCGGTCAGCTTCCGAAAGGCGCTGACGAGGGCTATCTGCGGAAGCTCCGCCAGGTCGCTGTCGGGAATGTTTCTGATGTCGATGTGGTCGATCGCGCGACGGAGCGTAACTTGCCGCAGCGCCTCCGCCACCTTGGAGACGTCCAGACCGCGCGGGCAGCGTACCGTGCAGGCGAAGCAGGAGGCGCACACCCACATGGTCTTCGTGTCGAGCGTCTCGCTCTGTCCCAGCTGCACCATCCTCATCAGCTGCGACGGCGTAACGTCCATCTCCGACACCATGGGACAGCTGCCGGAGCAGGTGCCGCACTGGTCGCACACCGTGACCACCTCGCCGCTGAGCTCGACGATCTTCCTCATGAACTCGGTGTTCTTGTCTGTGATGACTGTCATCTCTGCCATTTGCCCACCTATCGCTTGTTGCTGAGGCTAAGCTCGGCGATCCGCTCGGCCAGTGCCTCTCTCTTGTTCTCCGGCACCGGTCCCAGTCTGTGTGCCAGAGCCGAGAGGCCGTTGACCTCGCCGGCGAACTTGGCCAGCATCACGGTAACGAATTCGATCCCGACCACACGCTCGGGCTCGACCCCCTCGGCCTCGAGAGCGGCCTTGACGGTCGCTACGTTCTCTCTCATTGTCGCGGCGCTTCCGATGTAGGGGGATGACTTCTCCTCGCTCTCACCTATGAGCACGGCCCCCGCGCCGAGCGAGAGAGCCTGGAGGATCAACCTCGGGGTCACCCGCCCGCCGGCGGGCACTCGGATGACCCGCGAGTTCGGGGCGTAGGCCATTCGGGCCGTTCCGACGTTGTCGGCCAGGCGGTAGACGGTCATGTCGTCCGCGAAGACGATGACGGTCTCGCCGTCGCCGCCCTCGAGGGCCGACCTGACCTCTTCCAGGAGCTGCTCGTTGGAGTACCCCTTAAGGTCGAGCGCCTGGGTCGGACACGCCGACAGGCAGACTCCGCATCCGGTGCATGCTGACTCGCTGACCTCCGCCTTCCCGCCGGACATCGAGAGCGCGCCCACCGGACACGACTCGACGCACAGCCCGCAACCGTCGCAAGCGTCCTCGTGAACGAACGCAACTACGGGATCGAGCGTGTACTCGCCCTGGTTCATCAGGCGTATGGCCCGCGCCGAGGCCGCGCTGGCGGCGGCGACGGTGTCGGGGATGTCCTTGGGGCCTTGCACGGTGCCGGCCAGGAACACGCCCTCGGTGAGCGTGTCGACCGGTCTGAACTTCGGGTGAGCTTCCTGGAGAAACCCGTCTGGGCTCTTGGTCAGCCGGAGCATCTCCGCCACGGCCTCGGTGCCCTCGTTCGCGGTCATGCCGACAGACAGCACGACGAGGTCGAACTCCGACGCGATGATCTGTCTGGAGAGTGTGTCCTCGACCTTGACTGTGACCTTCTTGGTCACCGGGTCCTCGATGAACTCGGCGGGTCTTCCGCGCACGAACTTGACCCCCGATTCCTGCGCCCGCTTGTAGTATTCCTCGAAACCCTTCCCGAAGGAACGCAGATCCGTGTAGAACACGTAGACGTCCCGCGTCGGGTCGGACCGCTTCAAGAGCTGCGACAGCTTGCTCGCGTACATGCAGCAGACTCTCGAGCAGTACTCGTTGCCCACCTGTTCGTCTCTGGACCCGACGCACTGTATGAAGGCGATGCGGCCCTTGATCGGGCGGATCGGCGAGCCTTCCGCCGCGTGGACTATCATGCGCTCCATCTGCATGCCCGTTACGACGTTCTCGAAGCGGCCGTATCCGTACACGGACTTCTTCGTGGCGTCGAACGTGTCGTAGCCGGTGGCGACTATGACCGTGTCCACCGTGAACGTCTCCATCTCAGGCTTGTCGTCGAAGTCTATCGCGTCGTGCGGACAGACCTTCCGGCAGAGACCGCAGACATCGCCCCCCTTCGTGAGCCTCAGACACACGCTGTCGTCTATGACGTTCTTGTTGGGGACCGAGAAGCCGAAGGGCGTGTGTATCGCCTTGCGCTGGAGCAGGCCCACCTCGTACTCGTCCGGCACCGAGACGGGGCACTTCTCCTCGCACAGGCCACACGCGGTGCACTTCTCCGGGTCCACGTAGCGGGGCTTCCTGGTGACCGTTACTTCGAAGGCGCCGAGATGACCCTCTATCGCCGTGACCTCAGAATTGGTCAGAAGCTCGATGTTCGGGTTCGCGGGGACGTCCGCCATCTTCGGGCTGAGGATGCACGCCGAGCAGTCCTCCGTCGGGAACGTCCTGGAGAGCTGCGCCATCTTGCCGCCGATCGACGGGCTCTTTTCCACCAGGTGCACGTCGAAGCCCGCGTCGCCGAGGTCGAGCGAAGCCTGGATCCCCGCGATGCCTCCGCCGATGACGAGAGCCCTCTTGCCGATGGGAACGCTTCTCTTCTCCAGGGGCTCGTCCAGTCGGACCTTCGAGACCGCCATGTTGGTGAGGCTCGTGGCCTTCTCGGTCGCCTGACCGGGAGCGTCACCGTGAGCCCAGGAACAGTGCTCCCGTATGTTCGCCATCTCGAGAAGGTAAGGGTTGAGTCCCGACGTCTCGAGAACCCTCATGAACGTCCCGCCCTGGAACTGCGGGGAACACGCCGCGACCACTACGCGGTCGAGACTGTGCTCCTTGATGTCGTCGGCGATGAGCTTCTGTCCCACGTCGGAACACATGTGACCGTAGTCGCGCGATATCACGACCTCGCCCTGTTCTCCGGCCGCCTTCGCCACCTGCTCGACGTCCACTACCTCGGAGATGTTCCCTCCGCAGTGGCAGACGTATACTCCGATTCTCACATCCACCCCCTCACTGGACCCCGCCGTTCCGGGGCAAAAAAACCCATAGGCCCTCGCGGCCTGGGTCTTGTCCGATGTCGCTCGATTCGCTTGCGCCCGCGTTCGCTGCGGTCGGCTCGTCCCGTACCTGCGACCGCTCGCGCCCCGGAGAACCCGCGGTCGGCCCGCGCCGACCGGACGCACAACACTCGACGCGGTCATTCAGTCCCCCGGTTCGGTCCTTCTGGCGGGGGACTGCCACGTCGAGTGACAGCGCTGCTCTGTTCGGCCCCCGAGGGCCTGCATGACAAGTGCAATTATACGGTGGCGCCCGTCGGCAGACAAGCGTGGTGTTTCAGGTGACGCGACCCAAGTGAGGTGGGCTCACGAAGAACGGCGGCTCCACGGGGAAGCCGCCGCTCTTCGGATGGCCTTACAGCTTCTACCTGTAGCGGGCTTTGATTGCGCCCCAAGTCGTCTCCTCGACAGGCGAGTCGTTGCAGCCTTCACCGTAGGCGCCGATCAGCTCTCCACCCGGGTTGTTGTCCGGGAGGCAGGGCGACGCATGGTCGACGGTGAAGTCGTCCGAGCCCAGGCCGCAGAACATCGGGTTGGCCACGATGGAGTCTATGACCGTGCCGCACAGGTCGTCGCCGCCCGCGTTGGAGTAGACACAGCAGAGATCGAAGGTCGCGCCGCCCGAGCCGTCGCTGGCCACGGCCGCGCCGCGGGACCCACCGAAAGGCAGCGTGTTGGCGATGATGGTGTTCTCGAACGTCGGCGTGCAGCCCTCCCATACGTAGATGGAGCCACCCTCACCGGCCGCCGAGTTCTCGACCAGCGTGCAGTTGGTGAAGGTGGGGGAGCAGAAGCTGCGACAGCTGATGGCGCCTCCGTATCCGTCGCGTGACGTGCCGGACGCGACGTTGTAGTGGAACACGGTGTTCGTGACCTCGGGGCTGGCTCGGTAGATGGAGACAGCGCCGCCGGCCTCGCCGGCGCCGTTTCCCTCGAACCAGCACCGGTTGATAGTAGCGTCGGACCCGATACTGAGGAAGAGCCCCGCTCCCGTCTGGTTCTGCGCGTTGTTGTCCTGGAATGTGCAGTCCGCGATGAGGGGCATCCCGTCGTTGCCGCAGTAGAAGGCACCGCCGGCCAGGTTCGCGATGTTCCCGTCGAAGTGGCAGTTGCGGAAGACAGGGTTGCACCCTCCGCCCGGCGAGTTGACGTACACGCCGCCACCCTGGGGAGCGTAGTTACCCGTGATGATCAGATTGGTGAACTTCGGGCTCGGCGGGTTGTACAGGCCGTTGATCGAGATGCCGCCGCCGTTGCCGGCGCCGAGACCGTAGAGGTTGCCGCCCCTTATGGTGAACCCGTCGATGACGCAGCTCGTGTCCTGTCCGGTGTCGTTGAAGTAGAATATGCGGTGCTCGGTCCCGGCGTCGTTGTTCCTGAGGATCGTCGTGGCCGCGCCGTCACGGCTCTGGAGCGTGATGTTCTTCTCTCCGAAGACTATGTCCCTGTTGCCTTCGTCGGCGTAGGTGCCCGGGAAGACGAGCACGACGTCTCCCTCGTTCGCCGCGTCCACGCCGGCTTGGATCGTGGTGTAGTCACCACTCCCACCGACGTCGACGACGATCGTGCCGGCGAACGCCAGAGCGGCGGTCGACGCGATGAGCGCGAGCGCCAGGGCGAAACGGGCAGTAGCTGAACGCATGGAGCGACTCCTTTCATGCAAACACGTGTTGCGGGTCGAGGCCCGCAACCTTCGCGCATCGGTTCTACGTGTTCAGCTATCTGTGCAAGAACTTGACCAAGCCCCAGGTCACTGGCCTTACTGCGGGGTTTGAGCATCCCTCATCGTGCGCGCCTATTCTAGAGGCGTAGGGATTGCCGGGGGGAAGGCAGGGAGAGGTGGCCGCCAGCGTCAGATCGCCGGCGTCGAGGTTACAGAACTCCGGGTTCTGGTAGATGATGTTGCTCGCGGCGCCGCACAATGCATCTCCGCCGTGATTGCCGAATACGCAGCAGGTGTCGAACGTGGGGGCGCCCGTAGCGTCGCACGCGACCGCGTCGCCACGCGCGTCCTCGGTGAAGGCGACTATGGTGTTCTGGAAGACGGGGGTCGACTCGTCCATAACCCAGACCGCGCCGCCCTCGCCGTTCGCGCTGCTGCGCGCCACTGTCAGATTCGAAAAGAGTGGAGAGCAATCCCCGCGACAGCTGACCGCTCCGCCCACGTCCTGCGACGAGTTGCCGACGAGCGTGCACTCGGTGACGACGATGTCAGACCGCCACGCGCTGAGAGCTCCGCCCCGAGCCCCTGCGGTGTTCCCATCGAACAGGCATCGCGCGACCTCGGCGTCCGAGCGCAGGTTGCAGTGGACCCCGCCGCCCATGCCCGAAGCGCTCTCGTTGTCTTCGAACGTGCAGTCGTAGACGCGAGGCTCGGCGCCCGTGCCGCAGTAGATAGCGCCTCCGTTGTTCGTGGCGGTATTCCCGCGGAACACGCAGCTCCGGAAGACGGGGCGAGCAGCGTCCTCCGGTGAGTTGACGTAGACGCCTCCGCCGTGCCAGCCGTAGTTGTACTCGATGACCAGGTTGACGAACTTCGGGCCGGGCGGGTTCGACACGCCGTCCACGGAGATGGCCCCGCCTCCCGAGTCGGTCGCCCCGACGATGGAACCGTGCTTCAGGGTGAACCCGTCGACCACGCAGGTCGTGTCCTGGCCGCCGTCGAAGAACCTGAGGAGACGGTGACCCGCGCCGTACGCGTTGTGGATGATCGTGGCGACCGCGCCGTCTCTGCTCCTGAGGACTACGTTCTTCGCTCCGAACTCGATGTCGTGGTCGCCCGGTCCGTCGTAGGTGCCGGGGTAGACGAGCACGGTGTCGCCTTCGGACGCGGCGTCCACTCCGGCCTGGATGTTGTCGTAGTCGCCCCCGCCGGCGTGGTCGACGATGACGACCGCTGCGGCCGGGGGCGCGGGCGCCGACAGGGCGAACGTCAGGACCGCCGCGGCCGCGAGCGCGGCGAAAGCGGGGCGCAAAGCGCGCCCCGCTCCCTGATCCCTTCGCTCGCCGGTGCGGCGTCCGTTCATTAGTCCCTCAACTCCCTCAGTCGCCGGTCTGTCTCCGCGACCTTCGCCTGCTCCGCGAGCCAGAACTCCGGGTCGCGCTGCGCGTCGAGCTCCCGCACCGTCTTGCCCTGCTGCTCGACCCACGTGTAGTACTTGAGATTGAACCAGGACTGCTTCGCGTGCACCGTGCCCTCACGGAACCAGTCCGTTCCGCACTTGTGGAATATGGCGGCGGTGCGGACCGCGGCCTCGACCTCGTCCATCCTGCCGTAGGCCTCGTCGAGCTGCTTCATCACCGAGCCGTACCGGTCCATGGTGTCGGTGGCGATCGTGAAGACGTTGTCTCCACTCCTGAGGCCGTAGAACTTGGCGGTCTTGATTGAACCGAGCACGTTGCAGACGCCCGAGATGCCCATTATCTCGGACATCTCCCGGATGCTGGCTTCGGGGACGCCGTAACGGTCGGAGAGCACCTTCCAGCCGGGCTCCTCCGTGAGGAGCTGCAGCCCCTTCTTCGACTCGATGTCGTCGACGCAGGTGATGGCGTCCATCTCGAACACGTTGTGGATCCACGTGACGTGTTTGTCGCCGATGCCCTGGATGTCGTGCCCGCCGTAGCCGTTCCAGTAGAGAGTGGGACACTGGATGGGTTCGACACCGACTGTCAGCGCCTCGTGGAACTCGTGCTTGATGCGTTCGCCGGCCGCGATGGTCCCGGCCGAACCCATGGCCGAAGCGAACGCGGCTATGCGGCCGTTGCCGACGCCCTTCTCCTTGAGTTCGGCCGCTACCTCGATGCACGAGTTCCCCGTGCAGTAGTAGTGGAAGCGGTAGTTCCCGAACTCCTCGAACTGGTTCATGATCCGGTTCTTGGGGTCCTTCCTAAGCTCGTTGGCCGCGTCGTAGATCTCCTTGACGTTGCTCTCGCACCCGGGCGTCTTCACGTAGCGCGCGCCAAACCATTCGATCTTCTCGAAGCGTTCCTGGCTCATCAACTCGGGCAGAAGCACCAGCGAGTCGAAGCCCATTCTCGGCCCGACGTACGCCCCGCCTATTCCGTAGTTTCCAGTCGACGGCCAGACCAGGGTGTGGACTCCGGGCTCTATGTCGCCGGCGAGCTGGTGTTCCATGGTCACCGAGTAGGTAGCGCCGACCTTGTGGCTTCGCGTGGGGAAGTCCTTGCTGTAGAGGACGACGATGTTCGGGTCGACGCCCGTGAGCTCCTTCGGCAGCACCACGTAGTAGATCCCGCCCTCCTGGTTGCGCCAGGTGATGTTGTAGAGGTTCAACGGGCTCAAGGGGTCGTCCTTCGCCGCGGCGAGCGCGCGCTCGCGGATCGACGGATCGATCTTTGATGGGTGCAGCATCTCCTCGAAGGTGGGTCCATACACGAGTTGCTTGTCTGCCATGTTGCTTCCTCGCTTCCGTAGCCTGCTTGTCGTCCGCGGCCTCACCCCGGCGCTCAGACAGTCAGCGCTCCGCGCTGAAACTCGCGGGCGGGGTGAGGCCGCGAACGCCCTGCCCCGACGAGCAGGACCTACATGTCGACGTGTATCTCGAGTATGTCCCCGTCTTCGACCACGTGGCCGCTCTCGACGACCTGACCATCGAACTTGCCCGAGCCCCACACCTTCGCGAACTTGAGCTTGTCCGCGAACTCTCGGTGGATCTTGTATGCGACGTCCTGCACCGTACTCCCGCGCGTTACCATGAACGGTTTCTTCATGTCCGCGTCCTTGCCCGGGATCTTGCTGTAGACGCGCACCACGTCCAGGAACTCGTAGAGCGCCGTTCTCATTTCGTCCAGTCCATCCCCGGTCTCCGCCGAGACGGGCAGCACGGTCAGTTCGCAGCCCGACACCTCCTTGAAGAAAGCGAGGTTCTCGCCGGCCTTCGGGTCGTCGCGTTTGTTCGCCACTACGAGGGTCGGCTTGACGTTGCGCGGCAGCTCGATCTCGGAGGGGTCGTGCAGGTGGGAGAGGCGAATCCCCTTTTCCAGTAGCGCCTCTCGCACGAAGAGATAGGAATCGACGCAATCGTCGCGCGACAGGTCGATGACAAGGAGCGCGGCGTCGGCGTTCCTTATGGTCTCGGGGAGCCAGGTATCTATGTGGTCCCGCGAGAGCGGCGGCACGTCAATGAGCTCGATGTAGATGTCGAGGTGGGGCATCATCGCCGGAGCCGGCAGCCGGGTCGTGAACGGGTAGGCGGCGACCTCGGGCGACGCGTTGGTCGTGGCGGCGACGAGCCTGGACTTGCCGACGTTGGGCGTGCCCACCAGTACGACCTGCGGCGACTCGCCCTTCGGGATGTGGTACGAGACCCCCTTCTTGCCCTTCCTGCTGGGGCTCTCGAGCTCGGACTTGAGCTTCGAGTACTGCTTCCGGAGGTTGGCGCGGAGCTTGTCCGTTCCCTTGTGCTTCGGGACAATCGCCATCATCTCCTGGAGGGCGGCGATCTTGTCCTCGGTGGACTTCGCCTCGCGGAAGCGCTGTTCGGCGTTCTTGTAGGGGGGTGGAAGGTTTGCCGGCATCTTCTCCTCGCACTGAACACTCCTACGACCGTCACTTCGATTCTAGCGCGAGGTCGTGCGGTTATCAAGAAGGCTGGGCCGAGCGGCATCCGAAGGTTCCCGGCCCGCTGGCGGGGGCGCTTCGCATCCTAGTTCGGCGCGACAGCGTGTATCTTCGTTATGACCATGCCCGGGCCGAGGTACTCGCCCGACGGGGTGAAGGCGAAGCTCTCCCGGTACCAAGGATAGCTGGGGCGGCGGTCGTCGTAGACCTTGGGGAACGACTCCGGGTAGCTGTCGAACAGGGTCGTGAACTGCTTGAGCCCGATGGTCCGCAGGAAAACGTACTCGATGCCGGCGCCGGCCATGCTGCGGCGGACCGACTCGGGACTCCGCCGGTCGAGGAGCACCCCCACGTCGCCCTCCATCACCACGTCGTTACCGGGGAGCTCCCCGACGAGCGGGTAGCGGAACGTCTGGTGGTAGTCCTCCTCGGTAGGCGCCAGGAGAAGGACCTTCGTGCCCGGGGGCAGCTCGTAGACGAACTCCGGCATTGCATAGAACTCCGCCCGATCCGCGCCTCCCATGTGTGACCACGTGATGTCGTCTCCCCGGAACACGACCCGCATCGTCTCCGCCGCCGAGCCCGCGATCGCGACGACGGCCACGACCACAAGGGCGACTCGCGCGACGCGCGGCCTCTTCGGGACGGCGTCGAGCAGGAGCGCCACGGGCGCGCACGCGAGCGCCATCACGGGCAGGAGGAAGCGGGGCAGGTGGTGCTTCGCGAACCACCATCCGACGACGCCCACGACCACCGCCGCCACCAGAGTGAAGAAGCGCGCGGACCTCCCTCTTCTGCGCGAGACGCACGCGCCCGCCACGAGGCCTGGCAGGAAGAGCAGTGCGAACCCCCACCCGAACCCGGCCGACCCGCTGTAGGACCCGTCGACGTGGCGGTCGAGCCACGGGTATATCCACCAAGACGCGAGGTTCGGTACGAACTGAAACTGCTGGTCGAGTCCGGCGTTCCCTATCCACGCGCCGGGCGCGAGCGAGAGCGGCCATCGCCGCGTCGGACAGCAGCGGCGGACGCCGTTCGCCGCCGCGGGCTCCGCAACCTCTCGGTCGCGCCGCGCCCACCGCCCGCAGCAGGAAGCAGACGCCCGCTGCGATGAGCGCCGCCACGATAAGGTCGTCCTTGGCCACGGTCGCCTGGAAGAACACGATCGGGGCGAACACGAAGACGGCGGCCGCCAGCGCTGCCGAGCGCACGCGCGCTCCCAGTTCACGTGCGATCCCGTAGACGGCCGCCCCGGCGAGCGCGACGAACGGGAGCTGGACCAGTGGCGCCAGCGCGTCGCTTCCCGTGTTGAGTATGGACAGGAGGAGTATCTCGGCGTTGCCCGGGTAGAAGGCGCCGGTCGAGCCTCGCACGGCGAGGTCGCCGTGCTGAAGCCAGCCGACGGCTCGCGGCAGGTGGTAGGTGAGGACGTCCCATCCGCGAGGCGGGGCCGAGAGCGCGCTCGCGACCGCGACGCCGAAGAAGCCCGCACCCGCCGCGATCGGGAGGGTGGCCTTCCGCAGAAGGGTCGACGCGGGTCGCGCCGCTGACCCCGTCGCGTCGCGGTCGTTCCCATTCGGCGTTCGGGCGTCCGGCCATTTCAGCGTCGGCGCCAGCCACGCGACAGCGCATAGAACCGCGGAGGCCAGAAGCGCCGAGAGAACGCCTACGAGGCCCTTTCCCGTCGCTGCCGCGAGCAGCCCCGGGACCTGGAACGACATGACGAGCACGCCGAAGGCCAGCACCCCGAACGCGGTCCACCGCGCCGCGCCGCCCGTCCACCGTCTGGAGAGCGGAACGGCCGCGGCGAGCGCGAGCGCCCAGGTCGCGAGTGTGAGCACGAGCCCCACGAGTCGTCCTTCGGTCCTGTCGGGTGTGTCGCGGCCGGGAGGCCGCGCGTGACCGCCGGGCGCGGGCGAACGGTCCCGCCGTCCCGGCGCCGCATTCTAGCAACGGGCCCGCCGAGCGTCAACGCGGCGGGCCCACATGGTCTTGTTCTCTCGCTATTGCTCTAGCGCCGTCCGGTTCTACCCCGAGCGGTACCGGGCCTTGAGCGCGCCCCAGGACGTGGGTTCGACCGGGCTCGCCACTATGCGGTCGAGATAGTCGCGGTCCTCGGCGTCGTGCGGGTGCGCTCCCGCTTCCTCCATGATGGCCTCGAGCGCGTCCTGCGGGGACATCTCCGTCACCGGCGGAGCGGGGAAGCGCGTCTGTGTGGTCCCCTCGGCGGGACAGCTTGGCGGGATGATGTTGCCGTCCATGAACACTCCGCCGGCGGTTCCGTCGATGACCACCGCGTCCGACTGGTCGCTCTGGGCGTCGGGGATGTAGTAGTTCTTGACGAGGTTCGCTGTCGCGCCGTTTCTCACGCGCGTGCCGTAGTTCGACGCCCATCCGTAGATGACGTTGTTGACCATGTCGACAGACGCCGCGTCGGACAGCTGCGGATTGCGCTCGTCGCCCACGATGAACAGGTTGTGGTGCAGGGATATGTTCGTCAGCCCGGTGCGGATGAGTGAGTTCTTTACCGTGTCCGCGATGATGGACCACTGGACCGTGATGTCGTGGGCGTCTATGCAGATGTCGAGGTTGCCGTCGCCGGCTCGCCGGAAGGAGCAGTGGTCGATCACGATGTTGTGTGCCCCGTCCCATATGCGCAGGTTGTCGCCTGTGTCCGGGTCCGGCGCGTCCACGACTCGAATGTGTCGAACGATGATGTCGCTGGCTCCCCTGATGTCGAAGAGAGCTCCTGCTACGCCGCTGTGCGCCGCCGTGATGGTGATGCCGGGAGCCGGCGCAGTAGAGGCGTCGATGGTGATGTGGTTCCCGGTGATGCGGACCGTGCTCTCGAGCTCGATCGTTCCGCCGACGGCGAACGTGATGTTCCGATCGGATTCCGAGACCGCCTCGCGGAACGTGCCCGGCCCCGAGTTGGCGAGCGAAGTAACGACGTAGCTCTCGCCGCCCGAACCCCCCGGTGTGTCGGCCCCGAACCCCTCGAGGGGGCGAGCCGTCGCGCAGACGGCGATGAGCAGCGCGGCCGCGACAGCCAGCACCAACATGAAGCAGCGTGTCATGATGTGTTCCCTCCGGATGATACGATTCGGGGTTACAAGACCCGTCCGGACTGCAAGAAGCGTTCCCCTGTATTCTGTCTCGCCGGTCGAGTCTGTGGTATAATAGGTAAGAGGAGCCGACAATGCCAAGAATTCTCACGACGCTTTTCGCTTTTCTCATGACGTTCGTCGCGCCCGCGGCGGCAGTCATTCATGTTCCAGACGACATCCCCACGATAGGTGACGCTCTGCTCTTCGCCAGCCCCGATGACACGATCCTGGTGGCGCGGGGCGTCTACCACGTCAATCTCGAGTGGCCGTCGACCCCCGGGATAAAGCTCATCGGAGAGGACGGCGCCCTCGATACGGTTCTCGACGGGCGAGGCAAGGACCAGGTCCTCGGCGTCTACACGGGCGTCGACACGACGACGGTCGTGAGGGGCTTCCGGATACAGAACGGACACGCCGAGGGCCAGTGACCGTGGTGCTCCGGCGGCGGGGTCCGCTGCCTTGATTCCTCACCGGTGTTCGAGCATTGCGTCTTCTCCCAGAACTTCGCCGGCAACCACGGCGGAGCCTTCCACAGCGAGCGCGGATCTCCGGTGATCCGCGACTGCGTCTTCGTCGAGAACGAGGCGGGCTCCGGCGCCGCCATTTGGCTGGAGGGCGAGTCCGCCCCGGTCGTCTCCCGATGCGAGATACATCTTAACGAGGCAGGCGGGATGGGAGGGGGGATAGCCGTCGAGGTGGGGGTCTCGCCGGTCATCCGCGACTGCCACGTACACGACAACGTCGCCTCTACGGGCGGCGGCGTCTGCTCGGCCGCCGCGGGCGGCGTCATCGAAGGCTGCCGCGTTGAGAGCAACTTCGCCACGTTCGGCGGAGGCGTCGCGCTGATGAGCGCGTGGCAGGTCTCGATCGTCGACACCGAGCTCAAGGGGAACGAGGCCGTTCACTCCGGCGGCGGGCTCTACGCGCTGGACTCGACGTTCGAGGTCGAGCGATGCAGGATCGTCAGCAACACGACCCAGGGCTCGGGTGGCGCTGTGTGGATGCTGAACGCGGACGCCGCGGTGACGGAGACCACGGTCAACGGCAACTCGGCCGACCTGTCGACAGGAGGCATGCTCGTCGACAGCTCGGCGTTCGCGGCCACCACCTGTGAGATCGAGGGCAACGGCCTGGGTCTGAACGTACAGGGGCTCGCGCGGTCGCTGGCGGACGCCCGGGGCAACTGGTGGGGCTCGTCGACTGGCCCGTACCATCCCACGCTCAACCCCGGGGGCCTCGGCGACGAGGTCAGCGACGGCGCGCAGTTCGTTCCCTGGAACACGGTCACCGGCATCGACGGCGACTGGCTGGCCGTGCCGTCGAGCTGGGGCACCCTCAAGGCGCGACACAGGTAGTTAATCGGGGCCCGTTCCGACCGCGAGGGGCGATCCGCCGGTAGCGGCCACACCGACGTCCCACCTGGACCACTCCCGGACCGCACGGGGCGCGCACACCCGCCTTATTGACCCCCACATGACCGGTCCCTATAGTTGCGGGCGAGACCCGCGGCGCAGAGCGCGCCGCCCACACCGGCGCGGGGGAGTCACCTGACCACGGAAGTGCCAGCACCCAGACTGGACCGAAGGAAGCTCAGACGAGCCGCCCTCGTGTTCGTCGTAGGCAGCGTTGCCATCATGGCCGTAACGCTCGTCGTCACAACGGACGACGCGACCTGGCGGGGCGTCGCCTCTTTCGGACTCGGGCTCATCCTGCTGCTGTTCGTGGCGGAGTTCATGAGGATGGCGCTCGAGTCGCTCGCCCTTCTCGTGCTGGTCAACGGCACGCAGGACGAGCGCATCACCGCGGTCGAGGCCCTCGAGCTGACCATCGAGGGCTACTTCATCGGACAGCTCATACCCATCAGCGCGGCGGGCGTCCCTTACCAGGGGTTCCTGCTGACTCGCAAGGGCGTGCGCGCCGGATGGGCGACCGCCGTCGTGCTGGTCAAAGGGTTCGTGCCGGGCGTTTTCTTCTTCTTCGTGCTCGTGACGGCGGCGACCCTGACGGCGCTCGGATGGCAGGACTCGGAGGGAACGGCGAGATTCCTCAAGGTAGTCGGGCCGCTCTCGGCGCTGCCGCTCGTGGTCATCGTGAGCGTGCTGGTCCTCATGCTTCGCTATCCGAAGAAGTTCGACCGGCTCGTGGACGGGACGGCCGCCTTCCTGGGGCGGCGCCTGCGGGGGAGGGCCGCCGAGCGCGTCGAGGAATCCAGGGTTCTCATGGAGGAGGAATCCCACGTCTTCCGCGAGGCCCTGACGACGATAGGGCGCCACCGGCGGTGGGTCCTGCTTTCGGGTATCGTCCTCGTCATCCTGGCCTACCTCTCGGAGTTCACCGTCGCCATCATCATCCTCAGGGGGTTCGGCTACGAGGGCTCGTTCGTAGGACCGCTCGTGCTGCAGTGCCTGCTCAAGCCAGTGATCTCCGCGACGCCGACTCCGGGCTCGCTCGCGTTCGGCGAGGGCGGTTACATCGGCTTCTTCGCCGCGTTCCTTCCAGCGCACTTCATCGGTGTCGCGCTGGTGCTATGGCGCATCGCCCTCTACTTCGCGCCGATGCTCGTAGGCGGTGTGCTGGTCGCGAAGCGCATCGGGCGTCGGGGGTTCGACGCGAAAGAGACACAATCAGCTTGACCCTCACTCCGCATGGGCGTATAGTCCATGTGACACCTGTAAAGACAGCGGTCGACCGTGGTCGACCTTCGTGTGGAACGAGCGGCGATTCATCAACGGCGCTCGCTTCGCTTCAGTTTCGCTGAAGGCGACTGCGATCATCGCCTCCAGCTCGCGGATGCCCCGCTTGCTTTCCGGCGGGGCATTCTCTCTCAATCGGCGCGCGACATGGTCAAGAGCTCCTACGAGATCACAACCAGGCTGAGGCAGCGGGAGCGGACGTTCAAGACGGTCGGAGGCCTCTTCTCCAAGGACCGCATCGCCAAGTCCACGCAGCTGCTCATAGACGGCATAGTCGTTCAGCCAGGCGACCACATCCTCGACTACGGATGTGGGTACGGCGCGGTGGGCGTGGCGCTTGCCGACAGCGCGCCCGGCATCGACATCCGCATGGTCGATTCCGACATCCGCGCGGTGCGCTGGGCCCAGGAGAACGTCCGCCGGAACAAGGTCAAGGGCGCCCACATCCTCCTGGACCACACTCTGGACCGGTTCGCGGACGGCTACTTCAACGTCATAGCGCTCAATCCGCCGGTTGAGGAGGGCACCGAGGCCATCCTCGAAATGATCGACCGCGGCCGCCCGAAGCTCAGGAACGGCGGCAGCTTCTACGTCATTGCCAAGGTTCGGAAGGGCGCCAAGAGCTACATGCGGCACATGACCGAGACCATAGGGCCGTCGAAGGTCATCCGCAAGAGCGGCGGCTACTGGTTGATGCGGGCGGAGCGCAGCCCGGTACGCCAGGTAGGCGCGCCCGACCTCTCGGCGTACGAACACACGGTCGAGACGAAGCTGCGCGGCAGGAAGTACACATTCTGCACACGCGCCGGCATCTTCTCGCGCAAGGAGATGGACGAGGGCACGCGGCTGCTCATCGAGTCCGTCGAGATCGCTCCAATGAACTCCGTAATAGACGTAGGGTGCGGGTACGGTCACATCGGCATCGCCGCCGCACACATGGCGTCGGTCGGTCGCGTCGTGATGGTCGACACGAACGCGCGAGCCGTCGAGTGCGCGTCTAAGAACATCGAGACGCACCACCTGCACCACGCGCGCAAGAACAACAAGCCTCGCGTGGAGGCCATCGTCAGCGACCGCTTCGACGCGGTGCGAGGCGAAAGGTTCGACCGAGTCATCTCGAACCCGCCTTTTCACGCCGGGATCGACGTGCTTCATCCGCTGGTCGACCAGGCCTACGCGCACCTTCGATTCCACGGGAGGATGTACCTCGTCCTGATGAGGTACGTCGGTATCAAGCGCCACATCGAGAAGGTCTTCGGGAACTGCACCGTCGTCGCGAGCGAGGGGAAGTACACGGTCCTCATGGCCGAGCGAATGACCGAGGACCAGCTCGCGGCGCACGACTACCAGGCCAAGACAGCCAAGCGCCTGGAGCTCCGCCGCGGGACCTCCGCGAGGGGCTTTTGACGGTCCCAGGGACATCCCCCGGACGTCGCTGGCACCCCCTAATCCCGGTTGACCCCGAGGGGTTCGTACGCTAATATCCTAGGGTTCGTTTTCGTCGCTGTCGGGCGGGAAAAGGGCCGTCCGAAGGCCCCGTTCAGGGCATCTGAATCCTCGGAGGAGGACGTAATGGCAGCAAGCTTCAATGAGTTCATGGACTTCGTGAAGGCCAAGAACCCTTCGCAGCCCGAGTTCCACCAGGCGGTCGAAGAGGTCGTCGAGTCGATCTGGCCGGTCCTCGAGAAGCGTCCGGAGTACCGCAAGGCCAAGATCATCGAGCGCATCGTGGAGCCGGAGCGCGTCATCATGTTCCGCGTTCCGTGGATCGACGACAGCGGCGACGTCCAGGTCAACCGCGGCTTCCGCATCGAGATGAACAGCGCGATCGGCCCGTACAAGGGCGGTCTCAGGTTCCACCCGAGCGTGAACCTCGGCATCCTGAAGTTCCTGGCCTTCGAGCAGGTTTTCAAGAACAGCCTGACGACACTGCCGATGGGCGGCGGGAAGGGTGGCTCCGACTTCGATCCCAAGGGCAAGAGCGACATGGAGGTCATGCGCTTCTGCCAGAGCTTCATGAGCGAGCTCTTCCGCCACATCGGTCCGGACACCGACGTGCCGGCCGGTGACATCGGAGTCGGCGGCCGTGAGATCGGCTTCCTGTTCGGCCAGTACAAGAGGCTTCGAAACGAGTTCACCGGTGTGCTGACCGGCAAGGCCCTGAACTGGGGCGGCAGCCTCATTCGTCCCGAGGCCACCGGCTACGGCGCGGTCTACTTCGCGGCCGAGATGCTCGGCACCCGCGGCGAGACCCTGGAAGGCAAGACCTGCCTGGTCTCCGGCAGCGGTAACGTCGCGCAGTACACGATCGAGAAGGTCCTCGACCTTGGCGGGAAGTGCATCACCTGCTCGGACTCGAGCGGCTGGATCCTCGACGAAGAGGGCATCGATCGCGACAAGCTCAAGTTCCTGATGGAACTCAAGAACGTCAAGCGCGGGCGCGTCAAGGAGTACGCCGAGAAGTACTCGAACGCGGTCTACACCGCTGTCGACCCGAACGGCGACCACAATCCGCTCTGGGACGTCAAGGCCGACTGCGCCTTCCCGAGCGCGACGCAGAACGAGATCAACGCGAAGGACGCCGCGAACCTGCTGAAGAACGGCGTCTACGTGGTGTCCGAGGGCGCGAACATGCCGACGGTCCCCGAGGGTGTCGAGCAGTTCGTGGACAAGGGCATACTCTACGGTCCCGGCAAGGCCGCGAACGCGGGCGGCGTCGCCACCTCCGGTCTCGAGATGAGCCAGAACAGCTTGAGGCTCAGCTGGACGCGGGAAGAGGTCGACCAGCGCCTGCACGGCATCATGAAGGCGATCCACGCGCAGTGCGTGGCGGCGTGCGACGAGTTCGGCCAGAAGGGCAACTACGTTGCCGGCGCCAACATCGGTGGCTTCCTCAAGGTCGCCGACTCGATGCTCGACCAGGGCGTCGTGTAGGAGCAGTGTCGCAGCAGAAGCACCGCGGTGCCTAACGCGCCGCAGCTACATAGCTCGAGGGCGGGCCGCCGAGGCGGTACCCGCACCGAACGCGAGGCGGCGGAGGATCCGTTCTTCTGCCGCCTCGCTGTGTACGGGAAACGCGCGGGTCGCCCCGAGCGTATGCTCGGCGCGGGACGCCCCGAGACCTAGCCGGCTTGGTCCGCCAGCCTGACCCCGGGCTTGAGGACTACGCCGTGCCCGGTCTTCGAATTGGCGGCGATCTCGAGTGGCTCGTCGAAGGTCAGGTGACGGACGTGCTCTGTCTCGAACGCGGGCGTCTGTTCTCCGAGCCAGTCCGCGTCGAGGAACGAGCCCGGCCCGCTCCCTCCGACCGTGAAGTAGTTGACGCCGAACGAGGTGATGTTCTGGAAGAAGTGCGTGCCCTGTGAGGGCTCCACCTTGATGTCGGGCAGTTCGGTCTCGACGATGCAGCGGGCCCTTGAGATCTGCGCCCATCTCACAGGAATGCCAAGCCACGGGTCGGCGCTGCCCCACCGGCCCGGGCCTATCAGCAGGTATGGCCGCCCCGCGTCCCGCAGCCGGTTGTTGACCGTTCCTATCTCCGCAGCGATCTCCACCGACTTGGCCCTGTCGAAGGTCGCCCGCCGGACGTAGACGACGTCCTTGATGTCGTCGATGTGGCTGTGTCCGAGGGCGCCGTCCGACAGCACGACCGCGCCCCTGGGTTCTATGCCGCCGAGGTCGATGTCCTCGAACTGGCCGCCGAAGACCATCGGACGGATCTGGAGGAACGCGAACTCGTGCGGCTCGCTCGGGTTCTCGCTGAAGTTGACCGCGAACTCCATCTCTGTTTGGCATGTGAACCCTGCCTTGCCGACCTCGAGTAGGAACCTCAGCGTGTCGGCGAGGGGGAAGGAGTAGCCGCCCAGGACGCCCGCCATCGTCACGAGCTTCGGTCCCGGACGCCCCGCGCCGTCGTAGACGCGGTCGTTCTCCGGGGAGTAGGTGGACGCCACAAGGTCGAGCGTGCCGTGCTTCTCGGCCTCGTCCAGGTCCAGGAGCGTGAGGTTCGCGTCCGGCGCGTCGGACGAGCTGAGCACCGGCGTGCAGCTTGTCATATCGAGCGCGAAGAACTGGCGCTGCGCGTTGTTGAGGTAGTCCCTGGTGGAGGAGAACTGGAAGAGCTTCTTCGGGTGCGCGGGGGAGAAGCGCACGACGCGCCCGCCCTCCACGACCATTCGGCCGAGTCCAAGCGCGACCGACGCTATGCCGTCCTCGGCGGCCATTCCCTTAATCGGATAGAAGTCGTAGGAGCGCGCGACGCCCGCCAGATTCGGATAGACGTAGTCGCCGTGCCGCCGGCCGGCGATCTGCTGGATGATGACGCCCATGCGCTCTTCTTCGAGGCGGTTGGGAGTCGATTCTATGTAGGCCTTCGAGTCCGCGGAGTAGGTCGATGCGTAGACCAGGCGGATGGCTCTGCACAGTTCCTCGAGCCGCACTTCGAGGTCGGCGTCGCAGTTCTTGAGCATGTAGGTCTGATAGACCCCCGCGAAAGGCTGGAACGACGAGTCCTCGAACAGGCTCGACGACCGGACCGCGAGCGGGTACTCGACGCGCGAGAGGAACGAGGCCAGCTCCTCTCTCGTCTCTTTCGGGAACTCCGCCCGCAGGAACGCTTCGCGTATCTTCGCGTCGTCCGGCTCTTCCAGCGCGAAGGAGATGAGCCCCGCTTCGCCCATGAACTGCTCGAAGACGCCCGTGGCCACGACCGCGCTGTGCGGCACGTGTATGTGGACCCCCTCTATGTGGTCTTCGATCTCGTACGCGTTCAAGAGCGAGTTGACGAAGGCGAGCCCGCGGCCCTTCCCCCCGAGCGACCCGGAACCGATGCGCGAGAACGTCACCTCCGGCTCGAACGTGTCGCTGGAGAACTCCTCGATGAGACCCGCGCGCGAGCGGCTGCGGTACGTGCGCACCGCCGACAGCAGGTAGTCGCGCATGGCTGAGGGGCTCTCGAACTCGCCGGTCTTCCGGGGTTTCAGCGCCTTCGCCAGGTCGAACTCGGTCCGGGCCATCAGCCAGGTCGAGAAGTCGTTTCGCTTCCCGTGGTACAGCAGAGATTCCTCCGGCACGGCCCTGATCGCGTCGACAAGGCTCCTGAGGTCGTCGGCACGCGCATACTCCGCGCCGCTCTCGTCCTTGAAGACGAACTCCCCGAAGCCCAGGTGTTCGCGCATGAACTCCCGGACGTTGTGCAGAAGTCTCGTCGCCGACTTGCCTGTGAATGCCGCGCCCAGTTCCTCGGCGCGCTCGGCGACCGAATCGTCGGTCGACTGTATGAGCACGGGCGTGCCCGGATCGCGCTTCTTGACCATGCGCGCGAACTCGAGACCTGCCGACGGGTCGGAGCGCCCTGACCGGGGGAATCGCGCGTCTGAGATGACGCCGAGGAGCTGCCCCGCGCTCGCGCGGAACATCTGCTCGGCCTCCTCGTAGCTGGACGCCAGGAGGACCTTGGGGCGCGCGCGCATGCGCATCAGCTGCTGCATTCGGTTGACGCCCTCGGACATCAGCGCCTGCGTCTGTCTCATGATCTCGCCGTAGAGCATCGGGAGGTACGACGAGTAGAAACGTATCGAATCCTCTATGAGTAGGATCTGCTTGACGCCGGCGACCTCCGCGTCGTGCCCGGCGTTCATGAGGTCTTCGGCCCACTTGATGATGGCGAGGAACACCTTCGCGTCACCGAGCCACACGAAGAACCGGTCGATGTCCGCGCGTCCCGGTCTCTCGCGCAGGACCGCCAGCTCGCGAGTGTCGTAGGCCATGAGGACGACCGGCAGCTCCGGGGCCCTCTCGCGGCACCGCCTGCCGAAGTCGAACACGTCCATCTCGCCGACGCGCGGCATCGTTATGACGAGGTCGGGCTTGGTGTCGTCCAGTTCGCGTACGGCGTCCTCTGCGGTCGAAACGCGTATGATCGTGGGGGCCGAGCTGAGGTTCAGCTCCTGGTACTCCGTGAAGAGCATCTCGCCGAGATTGCCGTCCTCCTGAAACGTGAACGAATCATAGAGGCTCGACACCAGCAGGATCCGACGCACGCGCCACGGCATCAGGTCGGAGAACGGAACGTGCTTCCGTTCGATCCTTCCGGCGACCTCTTCAAGAGCGCGATATCTCATGGCGTTCCATGTCGTGCGTGGGAGGGACGTCCGGGCCGCCGGTCGGGCGACCCGGACTGGTGTTCCGTCTATGACTTCCTTAGCAGCACCAGGCTGTTCTTCGGAGACACGAGCGAGTCGTAGTTCTCCTTGAACTCCTCGTAGCGCTCGACGGGTATGCTGCGCTCGTTGACCGACACCGTGCGCTTCCACACGATCGTGTTGGCCTCGGCGTCGTGCTCGCAGCTGAGCTCGAAGATGACGTCCGGGGTCGTCACGGACGCCGCCTCAGGCATCCAGGCGACCTCGTAGCCCTGAGGCACGTCGAGCGTGAGAGTCGTCTCCCCCCTGAATTCGCACGGGAACTCGAACGCGTAGCGGCGTTCAGCGAGCGACGGGTAGACGTCGCTGCCCGCGAACCCGTGTGGGTAGGGCGGGAGGTGGACGATCATCATGTCGCCCTGCGGCACCGCCAGCTCCTCCGCACGAATGTTCTGGGAGACGCTGACGGGCGTCGTGAGGTCCGCGAGGTCCGAGTGCGAGTAGCCCGCGTCCGTGGCTCCCGCCGACACCGCGTTGGCCGCCGCGTCGAAGAGCTTCTCTGCCTCGGACGGCGTCGCGTCCTTGAGCGCGCGCCTGGCCTTGCGGTCGAAGTAACCCGAGAGCTCACAGCTCGCCGCTATGTCGGCGCTGCCGTCCGCCGCCAGCTCGACCATCATAGTACGTCTGGCTTCGCTCTCCGAAGCTCTGAAGCCGGGGATATTCACGAGCTCGCCGCTGCCGTCGTCCCCGATCACAAGAGCCGTGTTGCCGCGACCCCACCGAAGGAACCCTACCTCCACGTCGTCCAGGAACGGGTCGATGAAGCGATAGGAGCTGCCCTCCGGCACGGCGACGAGGATGCGTGTGAACTGCTTGAGCGTCGGCACCTCCTCCGTGAACATGGCGTCCGGGACTCCGGTCGTGAGCGCCGGATAGGCGTCGATGCCGGCGGCTCTGAGCATGCTGATGAGGAGGACGGCCTTGTCGCGCGTGTCTCCGTACTTGTTCGCAAGCACCTGCGACGCGTCGTTCGGCTCGTATCCGCCGAGCCCGAGGCGCAGGTGCACATTCCTGATGCCGGTCGCTACGTCGAGGAAGATGGCCGTCTCCCGCTCGCCCGGGGACGAGAGGTCCTTGACGACCTCCACGACGCGTGCAGCGACCTCACCGTCCGTCTCGACGTGAGGAAAGAACTCGCCGGCGAAGAAGGCCGCGGGCTCGTCCCAGGTCTCGTACGACGAGTAGACGACGGTCGGGAGGAGCCTGGTGGCGTCCGGCATGTACTCCTCTTCGACGAGGGCAGGAACGTCCGAGACGCTCCACACTATCTCGCCGGGCTGCTCGCTCTTTCGAATGGTCGTGCTCCCGAGGCTGCCGGTGTGTCCTACGGTCACAGGGGCGTCGGCACCCTCGGGGTACCTGATGGCGAAGCTGGCGTCGAGGATGGGATCTCTCGCGCCCATGTGCTCGATGCCCGAGTAGCTGCCGTCCTGGGTGGCCTCGTGCTCCTCGAGGAGCTGCAGTTCCATCGTCGAGCCCGGGCCCGCGACGGGGAAGGAGAAGACCTTCTCCATCACGTTCGAGTACATCGTCGCGCCCTCGAGGAAGGCCGGCGTCACCTCGTTGATCGCGTCCTGCTCGACCTCGACGACGCGCCCGGTCTTGCGGATGGTCACGCCCTTGATGAGAGACAGCACGTCGGTGTCGGTGTTGAACAGGAACGTCTGGTTGCTGTGCCGCTCACGTCCTCTGAGCGTGAGTATCCGGATGAGCTTGTTTCGTGTCGTGGTCACCGATCCGTCCTCGGCGACGTTCGCCGCCTCCTGCATCTTGAGGAAGACGGCCGAGGCGTCCGGGTAGTCCTCCTTCGTTGGAGCGTTCTCGATGAGTTCCGTGACGTTCGTGTCGACCCACAGCTCGGCTACTCCCGCGGAGGCCGTCAGAGCGAGCACGGCCAGTGAGATAATGAGCTTCTTCATCTAGCCCTCCTCTCTCTTCAGGATGACCTCGCCCTTGGCGGACCTGCCGGCTAGGCGGACCGCCTCCTTCAGGTGGAGATAGTCTTCAGGTGATATCTCGAATGAATTCAGTCCGAACTTCCTGTTGTAGCGAACGAGCCCCCCGCCTCCGTCCTCCGGCGGCACGTACTCGTAGGACATCGACAGACTGATGGCGCCGCCCTCGAAGTCTACGGCGTCCGGCAAGTTCTCGACGATGTATCCCGCAGGGAGTTCCACCTCCGCCTTCTCGTCCACTCCCAGCGTGACGCCGAGAGCCACCGGGTAGCGGCGCTCCGCCAGCCCTGTTATCTGCCCGAACAGGAACCCGGAGAGAAGCTCGAAAGAGCCCGTCGCCCCGGGGAGCTTGAAGAGCACGTACGGGTCGGCCTTGAGCGCGTAGTCGTCGATGCTGTAAGAGAGCTCCACGGTGGTTGGCGTGTAGAGGTCCTCAGGGTCGGTCACCGAGAACTCGGTGAGTTCGGCGCCCGGATAGACGTTCTGGACCATCTCCTCGGCGCGCATCTCGAACTGCTCCGCGCCCATGTTCTTGTTGACGGTCCGCAGGATGAGCTCGTAGAAGCCGTTACCCGTGATGGTCACTGAGCCCTCGATGCTGCCGTCTTCGGACAGCACGGAGCTGTCGGTGATGTCGCCGGAGTTGGCGGTCGCCGGGACGTGCGGGGCGCGCCTGATGTCCTCGCCTTCCTCCGTCGCGACCATGACGTAGCGGCCGCCGACGTATCCGGCGTAGACCTCTCGAGTCTCCTCGATGGTCGGGTCGATGTAGAGGTAGTCGCCGTCCGGACCCTCGATGGCCACGATGCCGTGCTCGAAGTAGAGCGTCGGTATTTCCGGGTCCGTCCTTCTGTTCGGGTTGATGGCGACGATCCAGGCGGGGACCCCGATCTCCTTGAGCATAGTGATCATGAGAACGGACTTGTCCCTGCACACGCCGTACTCCTTCTCAAGCGTGTACTCCGCGAAGTGGGGCTCGAGGAAAGCGCCGCGGTCCATAGCGATGCCAAGGTATCGCACGTTCTCGAGGATCCAGTAGTGTATCGCCCTTATCTTGTCCTCGGTGGTCGTGAGTCCCTCCGTGACCTCGGCGACGACGTCCTTGACCGAGTCTGTGGCGACGCACTTGTCGTCGGTCATCTTCCACATGTAGCGGGAGAGCTCCTCCCACGTGTGGACGGTCGACACGATGAGCCTGCCAGCGAACTGCGCCGGGCTGGCCATCGCCATCTCGCGCTCGATCTTCGGGACGTCGCTCGTCCTCCACGTGTAGGTGGTCACGCCCCCGTCGGTGCTCTCTGAGAACTCAGCGTCCACGTCCTTGACAGCGTGCTTGAGCGGCATGCTCTCCGGTCCGACGATCGTGACGACCGACTCCGCTATCGGTTCGGTGTACTGCAGGAAGTACATTCCCGTGAATCCGTTGTCGATGAGCGGCTCGTACGTCTGGTGGACGATGTACTCGATCGCGTCGCCGACCTCCAGACCAGGGAACACGATGGATATCTCGCGGAAATCGGACTCGTAGATGTTCATAGCCGAGACAGCGGGCGGCGTGCCGTCGGTGATCAGGTCCTCGCCGACCGGGATCTCGGTGCCGTCCGCCTTGATGACCCTGGCGAGCACGATGTCTATGGAGCCGTAGCGGCGATGGTAGGTGAACGACACGCTGCCGTTGTCGTCGCGGCCCTCCTCTGTGAGTACCTTGGTGAAGGAGTGGCCGTATTCCTCGTAGGCGCCCTCCTCGTCGAACTCGATGTAGTTTCGGTCGAACCCGGTGATGGAGTTGGCGTCCGGATGGTCCGAAGGCTCGCCGAGGCTTCTCGAGAGCTCCACGGCGTCGGCCAGGTCGAGCGGCTCCGGGACCGCGTGGCACAGGCTCGGAACCAAGATCAGAGCCACGGCCACCAGCAGGCCCGTTGAGCTGCGCGCGGTGTATCGCATCTCACGTCCCCCATTCGTTCGTTGGCCCGGGAATCCCGCCCCGGGTCTCCCTATGTTCGGTCTCAGACCGATTATGCACCCCTCGAAGCCCGCGGGCAAGCTTGCGGGGATGGCATTCCGCCCTATCTTGGCACCTTATGAGGAGTGTGATACCATCTGGAAGCCGGTGGGGTGGCTACCCCGCCGGCCGGACGATTGCCGCGTGTGAATGAGATACTCCTGAGGTTCGGGCGCTATTCACCCCACATGCAGGGGGACCCCACGATGTCGTGCAACAGACAGGACTTCACGTTCAGACACCGTTCGTCTATCGCTACCGTTCTGTTCGCATGCGCTCTGGCGCTGGCGGCGACGGCCGCGCGGGCCGACGATGCGAAGGTCGTGCCCGTGGCGCCGCCAGAGGGAGCGGAGCTCGCCTACGACGTGCCGGTCCCCACCCGGCTCGTGCCCGAGGTCCTCGACCTCAAGACACGGTTCGACGACGTCCTTTCGGACGAGTTCACGGCCATAGCCGAAGACCGGACTACCGAAGACATAACCGCTCTCATCGACGCGGGACGGGAACTAGCCGTTGCTACGGCGAGGGTCAACGACTCCATACGAGCCATAGGAGAGCTGGACGTCACGTTCGGTATCGAGGGCATCTCCCGCATCATCCCGGCGGAGAGCGCGTTGAGGGACACGCTCTTCGGCTGGGTCGTGTGGCACGAGTTCTCGTCCACGCCGGCTCGCGGCATGATGCGTCGCTTCGAGTCGCAGGTCGATCGCGTTACCGGAGCCGGCCCGGCGGCCGGCGACCTGGCGGAGCAGCTGGCAGCCGTCCAATCGCAGCTGTCGGTCGCGGTCAAGGAAGGTGACGCGTCCCGCATCGCCGAGCTGACCCCGGGGATGATCGAGCGCGCCGCTCGCATAGACGCCGTGTGCACGTCGGCTGTCGAAAGCGCGTCGCGTCTGGTCGCTCTGGTGGACTCCCTGAGTGAGGACAGCGGCGAACTGCTGCAGGAGAAGTGGGTCGAAGCGCGCGATGCGGTAGTGGCCACGGCGACGCCGGCCGCGGCCACCGGGCCGGCTCTCGCGTCGATGTCGGACGTGATGGGCCTGGTCGTCGAGCTCGGCGAGATCGTTGGCATGTCGTCGCAGTCGGTCGACGCGCTCAGCTCGGCTCCGTCGGCCGAAGGCATGGTCTACGTCCCGTGGACCGTGTTCAGGAACGACTACGAGATGGAGCGCAGGCTGGAATATTCGATCATCGGACGGGGAGAGGGCGGAGACCACGCGGCCGGGAGTGAGCAAGAGGGCCAGGGGGCCGAGGGTGAGGGCGGCCACGACCATGGGCACGAGAGCGCCTATGTGGGCGGGGCGGTGTCGGAGGAGACCAGGGCCCGCCTGACCTCGGTGCTGCCGCTGCACGTCGAGGCCAACGCGCTGTTAGCGCAGCGCGCCGTGGAGTACACCTCGACGGTCGTGGGCTACGCCGAGGACGCCATAGAGAAGCAGTACCTTGCGCTCGAGCGGTACTCTGACGACCTCGGCCAGGACGAGAAGGCGGAGGTGCTGGAGAAGGTCGACAGGCGCTTCCGGGAGAACATGGAGTTCGGGGTCGCGCGCATGCTGATAACGGCCGCTCGCGACGAGATGAAGACTGCAAGGAGAGAGCACGGGGCGGGCCCGGGCCACGAGTCACAGGCCCTCTACCACTATCAGAATGTCTGGCTCCACTGCCTGAACGCGGGCGCGTCGGCAGGGCGGGCCGAGGACGCTGCGCTCAACCGCAAGTAAGGCCACCGTCGCAACCAGGGCCACCGTGCCCTCGACGCCGCGGGATGGTCGAAAGGGCGAGGTCGCACGGATGATCAAGGGCGTCTTCTTCGACGCGGGCAACACGATAGTGTTCCCCGACTATTACATCTACAAGGACATCTGCGAGGCGCTGGGCGTCGAGGTCAGCATCGACGACATCGTCCGCGCGGAGGCCGGCGCGCGTAGCGCGTTCGACTCCGCGGTCGCGGAGTCGCCCGGCAAAGAAGTGCACGGATTCTGGCCCGTCTACTACACCCCGTTCTTCGAGCTTCTGCGAGTGCCGGACGAGTCGATCGGGGACGCCATCGAGATGACGCGCGTCGCAAACGACACGGACCTCGGCATCTGGTGCGAGCCCGTCGACGGGCTGAACGGGACGCTCGACGAGCTGGCCTCCCGCGGGATCGCGACAGGCGTTATCTCGAACTCCGATGGAAAGGTCGAGTGGCGGCTCGAGGAGCTGGGTATCAGGGACCGGTTTGACTTCGTCATCGACTCGGCTATCGTGGGTATTAGCAAGCCCGACCGCCGCATCTTCCAGAACGCGCTCGACCAGAGCCGGCTCGAGGCGTCCGAAGCCGTATACGTCGGCGACTACTACGAGGTCGACGTGCGCGGCGCGAGGGCGGCCGGCATGATTCCGGTGCTGTTCGATCCGGTAGAGGCATATCCCGACGTCGACTGCGAGGTCATCACCAGGCTCCGTGACATAGTCACACTGGTCGACGAGATGAGGTCCCCTTGAACGGTCTCTTCGAAGTGCTCCAGATCCCCGCGATGATCGCCATCCTCCTCTTCTCCGTCATCATCCACGAGGTGTCACACGGAGTGGTGGCGGAGCGTCTCGGCGATCCCACGGCGAGGATGCAGGGGAGGATCACGCTCAACCCCATTCCTCACATCGACCTGGTCGGGAGCATCATCCTTCCTGCGGCCGCCGTTATCTTCAGTCTGCCGCTTATCGGCTGGGCGAAGCCCGTGCCGATCGACATCCGGCGCTTCAGAGATCCGATGCGCGACTTCGCCATCACGGCGCTTGCGGGGCCAGTGTCGAACCTGGCGCAGGTGATGGTCTACTCCGTCATCTTCCATCTCGCAATGTGGCTCAACTGGCAGTTCCTCGCCGTCATCGGGTACTGGGGCATTTACATCAACCTCCTGCTTGCTCTCTTCAATCTTCTGCCCATTCCTCCGCTCGACGGCTCGCGTCTAATCGCGGCCGCGCTGCCGCAGGACATGGGCTGGCAGTTCCTCAGCATCGGTCGCTACGGGTTCATGATTCTCATGTTTCTCATCTTCACCGGCGCGCTGAGGCCCCTCTGGTCGCTCGTGGAACTCCTCCACTCCGCCATCGTATACTAGCCCGGAAGGCCTCCGGCGTGAGTCCGGGGCGCCCTGGCCGTGGTCTCCGTTGCCGGCGCCCGTGCCGCTCCCCCGTAGGCCTGCGACCCGGGGAATCCATGTCGGCACCCGGGCATCCTAATGGGTGTGCACAATGAAACGTGCGCAGGGCTCGCGGGAACCGACTCTAGGCGTGGCGCGCATCTAGCATGGTCCCGCGAGTCCAACTATGTTGAGACACGGGCGTTAACGGAGGAGGAATGGGAGAGAACAGCGACATCAAGATCGCCGACAGCCTCGACATGACCGGGTACTTTTGCCCGGAGCCCGTCATTCGCGTCAGCGAAGCGATAGGCCAGGTCGAGGTCGGCGAGGTTCTTGAGCTCATGGCCGACGACCCATCGTCAGAGCCCGATATGAAGAGCTGGACGAAGCGAACCGGTCACGAGCTCATCTCCATCGAGAACGAAGGGGGCGTCTTCCGCTTCCTCATCCGTCGAACCGCGTAGGACGTCCCCTGATCGGAGGAACAGCGAATGGCTGACAAGCAGCGCATCCTCTACGTGCAGACATCGGGCATCGACACGCCGATGAGGCTTTACTCGCCCATCGTGCTGGCGACCGTCGCGGCGTCGATGAACGTGGACGCCACCGTCTACTTCCTCGGGAAGGGCATCACGGTTCTGAAGAAGGGCGAGGCCGAGAGAATACAGGCGGGCGAGTTCCCGCCGCTCTCTGATATGATGAAGAGGGCGTTGGACGCGGGCGTCAAGTTCCTGGTGTGCGACCAGAGCTCGCAGTTGATGGGGCTCAGCAGGGGCGACTACGTCGACGGCGCCGAGGTCGTGGGAGCGGCGACCCTGAACGACCTCGCGCTCGATGCAGACGCGATTCTCTCTTTCTGACCCGTGAAGCCCGACGGCCCGGGGCGACGCGGCGACCGCATCGCGACACGGGCTCGGAGGTGCGCGGACGTGACCAGAGGATACCTCGACTACCAGTCCGCATCGCCGGTCGACCCTCGAGTCGTCGAGGCGATGCTCCCATACATGACAGAGCAGTTCGGAAACCCCTCCGTGCTGTTCCGGGACGACGGCGACACTGCCCGCGAGGCGCTCGAGGAGGCGCGGGCTCGTGTCGCCGCTTTCGTTGGCGCCGACGCCTCCGAGATCGTATTCACATCGGGCGCGACCGAGTCCAACAACATGGCGCTCAAGGGCGTCGCCCTGAAGCTGCAGGGAAAGGGCAAGCACATCATATCGTCCGTGGTCGAGCACCGCTCGGTCATCACTCCGCTCAAGTACCTTGAGAGGCTCGGGTTCGAGGTTACGAGCCTGCCGGTCGACCCGGAGGGCTTCGTAGACCCGGCGGCCGTCAAGGACGCCATCCGCGACGACACCGTTCTCGTCTCCGTCATGACCGCTATCGGCGAGGTCGGCACCATCCAACCGGTCGGAGAGATCGCCGATGTCGCGAAGGCCGCGGGCGTCCTCTTCCACACCGACGCGACCGCCGCGGAGGCCTGGATCCCCATTGACATGTCGACGCTGCCGTTCGACCTCGTGACGCTCAGTTCGAACGACATCTACGGGCCGAAGGGCGTGGGCGCCCTCTATATAAGGAAGGGCACCCGGCTCGAGGCGCTCATCCACGGCGGTGGACAGGAGCGCGGGCTGCGCTCGGGGACCGAGAACGTGCCCGGCATCGTCGGGTTCGGCCTAGCCGCGGAGCTCGCGGGCGCGGAGATGGAGGCCGACGTCGCGCGCGTCAGGCCCATGCGCGACCGGCTGATGAACACCATACTCGAGACCATCGAAGACACGGCCTTGAACGGGCCGCGCGAGCGGAGGCTCCCCAACAACGCCAACGTGCGCCTGGCCTACATCGAGGGCGAGAGCCTGCTGCTCTCGCTCGACATGGAGGGCATAAGCGTGTCGAGCGGCTCGGCGTGCAGCGCGAAGACGCTCGAGCCTTCCTACGTGCAGCTTGCCATGGGCGTCAAGCACGAGGAGGCTCACGGGTCGCTCCAGTTCACCTTCGGTCGCTGGTCGACCGACGAGGACGTCGACATGGTCCTCGAGGTTCTGCCGGGCATAGTCGAGCGGCTGCGTAAGATGTCGGCCTTCAAGCCGGGCATGGAGTACGACAAGGAGGAGTTCGGCCACCACGGCCACGACGACTAGAGACATGTCTCGGCCGCGACGTGATGACGGGGGCCGCGCCTCAGGAGGCGAGGCCCCCGTTCCGGCTTTCAGGACTCAGCTTCGCTACGGAGGGAAAAGTGAAGGTACAGATACTCGGCACGGGGTGTCCGAAGTGCAACAAGCTCGAAGAGCGCGTCCAGGAGGTGGTGGGCGAGCTTGGTCTCGACTGCGAGGTCGAGAAGGTCAGCGACATCAAGGAGATCATGGCGATGGGTGTGATGCTCACGCCCGCGCTCGTGGTTGACGGTACCGTGAAGAGCTCGGGCAAGGTCCCGTCGGCCGACGAGCTCACGGAGATGCTGAGGGCATGAGCGGAGACACCGAACAGAGCGACTCTGTTGCGACCCCGCTCCGCACCGAGAGGATTCGTGTTCTCTTCCTCTGCACCGGCAACTCGTGCAG
>Ga0180434_10001065_pt1 | contig 40119 bp, 32 predicted proteins | sample SS_ome_7_FD_132453 | JGI IMG/M metagenome (GOLD analysis project Ga0180434, IMG submission 132453) | Hypersaline lake sediment archaeal communities from the Salton Sea, California, USA - SS_1_D_2 metaG | ecosystem: Environmental > Aquatic > Non-marine Saline and Alkaline > Hypersaline >... | reverse complement strand
GATTTTGGTAGTGGATTTACTTTTGGAGCGTTTTTTAGCAGGAGGGGGAGGTGGAGGAGGAGGTGGAGGAGGAGGTGCGAGAAAAGCGCTGTAAACTTCTACCTCAGGAAGATCTCCTGGATTCATAAGAGGGAGAACGAGAGCTGCAAGAATAAGGGAAGCATGGAATAGAAAAGCGATGATAAAAGTGATGAGTCTACGGACACCGCCCTTCTCAGATTTGAAGAAAGAGTCACTGAACATACCATTCGCCATATCAGATTTTTTTTGCTTTTCTTTTTCTGCCATTATTTACCTCTTTAAATATTTTTATCATGTATATTATATCAAAAAAATCCATAAAAGTATAAATGAAAAAAAGACTTTTTACAAGTCAAAATTATCATTTGCCCATACCTTTTTTTGGTTTGAATATGATTTTCCAGAAATATATCATGGAACATGAAAGATATACAGAGGAATAAGTACCGATGAAAACACCTATCATCATGGTGAAAGCAAAATCATTGATCACTTGTCCTCCAAATAAAAATAGGGCGGCTACAGTAATAAAAGTGGTTCCTGAAGTGACTATGGTTCGGCTAAGGGTTTGATTGACACTGGTATTTAAAAGATTTCCAAAATCGAGTTTTCTTAAAAGTTTGATATTGTCCCTGACTCTGTCAAAAATGACAATGGTGTCATTTAATGAATATCCAACAATAGTCAGAATGGCTGCAATCACAGGAAGATTCATCTCTCGGTTGGTCAAAGAAAATATACCCAGCGTGATCAGCACATCATGAGCCAGAGTGATAATGGCAGCAATGCCATAGGCATACTTAAACCGGATCCCGATGTAGATAAGCATGCCGATCAAAGCCCATATGGTGGCTTGAGTGGCTTTGCGCCTTAGATCCTGTCCAATTTGAGGACCAACGGTTTCGCGGCTCAAAATAGATACATTGCTCAGAAAAGTCTTCTGTTTTAAGTAATCTATGACTTCAGTATCCACCTCTTCCAGAGTCTCTAATTGAGAATAATATTGGATGATTCCCTTTAATTCACTTGATTTCTTAAGATTTATGATTTCTCTCGCCATCTCAGCCGCTTTTTCTGGATATTCAGGCTCCAAAATTTCAGTGAGATGATCTTCATTGATGTTATTTAAGTCAGGAACACCTTGCTCTATGGCTTCTAATTCTTCTTGGGCTCTCAGAGAATCCACCACCATCTGGGCTACGATTTCATGGGCTTCTTCATCCTGGATACCTTTTTCCTCAGCTGCCTCCTGCTGGGTCCGGATAATGAATTCTCTTCCTGTGTCACCCATTTTCTGGATGATGGGACTTTCAATGCCAGCTGATTGAAGAGTGTTTCTCACCTCTCCAATAGGGACTTGATTTTTGAAGATCACTCGGATCAAAGTCCCTCCGGCAAAATCAATACCAAAGTTGATGCCTTTCCCTACAGTCATGTTGATGATTCCCAACACGATGATGACCGCGGAAACACTCAAAGCTATGAACTTGTACTTCATGAAGTTGATGTTGGATTTTTTTATGATCTGCATCTTTATATACTCAAATCCTTTTTCTTTTTGGTCACGGTTAAGTCAAAAATAAGCCGGGATACGAACACAGCAGTAAACATACTTGCTGTGATTCCAATAATAAGGGTGATGGCAAATCCCTTAATCGGTCCGGTTCCGAATTGGAATAGGAAAATAGCGGCAATGATAGTGGTGACATTCGCATCGAGAATGGTTCGAAAAGCTCTTGAAAAGCCGGACGCAATAGAACTCAACACGCTCTTTCCCTGTTTGAGCTCTTCTCTTATCCGCTCAAATACCAGGACATTGGCATCCACCGCCATTCCCACAGTCAGGATAATCCCTGCCATTCCAGGGAGTGTGAGATTGGCTTTGAAATATGCCAACACCCCTCCGATTATGATGATATTTAAAAGAAGGGCCGCCACTGCGTTTAGTCCCGACATCCGGTAGTAGAACACCATAAAGACCATGATCAGAATCAAAGCCATGATAATGGATCGAAGGCCTTTTCTTATGGAGTCCGCTCCCAAAGAGGGTCCGATGGTCCTATTTTCGAGGATCTCTATACTGGCGGGAAGCGCTCCGGCTCTCAATACTAGGGCAATGTCCTCTGCTTCTTCCTGGGTATATCTGCCGTGGATGATCCCAGAACCTGCAATTCGGCTTTCAATAGTGGCGACCTGCTGAATTTTGTTGTCCAGCACAATGCTTAAGGGTTTTCCGATGTTTTCTTCGGTTAAATTGGCGAATCTTTTGGCTCCATCTGGATTCAGGGTAAAGGACACTGCTGGATTGTTCCATTCATCTGTGGACCGTCTGGCATTTCTGAGGTCTTTTCCCACCACCTCGGCGATATCACTCACCAGATAATATTCTCCCTGAGTTCTTTTGGGGTCCCCTCTCAGCACCTCCATGCCAGTGGGGACTTCTCCCCCGTATTCTTCCAAAAGAGTTTCTTTGTCAGGAGCCGGTCCTCCTTTGACCAATCTGAATTCCAGTTGAGCGGTTGTCTTTAAGATTTCCAAGACTCTTTCCGGGTCTTCAACACCGGGGAGTTCCACAATGATCCGGTCACCGGAAAGTCCCTGACGCTGGATGGTCGGTTCTGTGAGTCCCAGTTCATCCACTCGGTTTCCTATGGTTTCCAAAGACTGCCGAACAGCTTGATCTCTGAGGTAAGTGGCCACACCAGGGTTCATGGTCACGTTGAAATTATCGCCCATGATCCGGTAGCTCCACTGCTTGAATTCATCGTCTAATATTTCTCTGACCTGTCCCTGCTTTTCGGGATCGACCTGCTGGATCAAGAACTCATCCACTTCATTTTCTTTTTTTACAATGGAATCATAGGTGATATTTTTTTCTTCCAGTGTTTTTCTGAGTCGGGATATCTCCTGATCGGTTTCAGCCCTGACTGAGTCATCGGTGACTACCCGGAGAACCAGGTGCATGCCTCCCCTTAAATCCAGCCCCAGGTTAATCTTTTCTGATGGAGGTGTGGCTAGAAATATGGCAAGACCCACCACTGCGATGACCAGGATGACTTTCCAGCGCAATTTTCTTCTCATCTTTACCCTTAATTTTTGTATTGTATGATTTTTAAAGTCAGGAAAGACGGTTACTTTTCGATCTGCTTCTTGTTTTGAATAACAGCCACTGCGTTTTTGGATATATCAATTTTAACATTAGTTGAGATTTTGAGTTCGATTTTATCCTGCTGCACTCCCATCACTGTTCCGTGGATTCCGCCTGTAGTGATTATTTTATCTCCGGGTTTTAATTCTTCTACCATCTGTTGGTGCTTTTTTTGTTTTCTCCGGGAAGGAAGAATGATCAGGAGATAAAAAATGACGAAAACAAGAACAAAGGGAATGATTGCAGTGATGAAACTACCTCCGCCTTGTGATGCAGGTTGTTCCTGACTTGAAAAGGTCAATAAACTGATTAAAAACATTCTCAGATTTCCTCTTTTCTTGTTATTCTCTCTTTTAGTCTGTTAAGCGAATTTGTTTGAATAGCTTGCCTAATTTTCTTAAAGATGTCAAGGTAAAAATAAAGGTTATGAATGGTATTTAGTATGGATGAACTTATTTCATTCCTTTCATAAAGATGGCGAAGGTAAGCTCTGGAAAAATTCCGGCAGGTATAACAGGAGCATTTTTTGTCCAGAGGACCGGAATCATTTTCATATTTTTTGTTTTTTATGACCAGTTTTCCTTCACTGGTAAAAAGGGTGCCGTTTCGGGCATTCCGGGTAGGAAGAACACAGTCAAAGAAATCAACGCCCAGTTCCACGGCTTTTATGATGTCTTCAATATAACCGATCCCCATCAAATACCGGGGTTTATCTTGAGGGAGGAGGGAAGTTGATTTTTTAACCGTATCAAAAAATTGGGTTTTTGGCTCTCCGATTCCCAATCCTCCCAAAGCATAACCGTCAAAGTTGATTTCTGTGAGTTCTCGGATGCTTTTCTCTCTGAGTTCCCATTCCACACTTCCTTGGGTTATGCCCCAGAGTTGTTGAGAAGTATTCTGCTCTAAGAAATGTTCCCTGGACAAACCAGCCCATTTTGAAGTCATGGATACAGCTTCATTTAATTCTTGTTTTTTATAAGGGTAGGGAACAAAATAGTCCAGAGGCATCATGATATCTGTTCCTAGAACCATTTGAATATTGATGACATCTTGGGGTGTGATAAATATTTTGGTCCCGTCAAGATGTGAAGAAAACTGGACTCCTTTTTCTTTTATTTTCACCAGGGGAGAAAGGCTGTATATTTGGAATCCTCCGCTATCGGAAAGAATAGGCTTGTCCCATGAAATAAAGGAATGGACTCCCCCTATTTTTTTTATCACGTCCATGCCCGGCCTTAGAAAAAGATGATAGGCATTAACGAGTATTAACTGAGCTCCCAGCTCTGTTACTATGGAGTGGGGGAGGGCTTTGATGGTTCCTTGGCTGCCTACAGGTGCAAAAGCCGGGGTTTCAATATTTCCATGAGAAGTATGAATCATGCCATGACGAGCCAAAGAATTTTTGTCTTGGGTTATGACTTGAAATGTTTTGGACATAGGTCAGTTATTATAACAGAAACCAGGCAGCACCGCGAAATATAAGAAAGGCGAAAGAAAACAACATCAATATTCCTCGGCGTCAATCCGCGTCTAATTTTTTTAGGTTTTCATGCCTTGCATCTGCTGCAAGTTCGACGGGTGAATAATCCAGGTTAATTGTATTGACATGGAAGGGGACTGGAATAATTTCTTTTATGTAATATAATAGAATATAGGTTATGAATTTTACTATATTTGGTTATCCCAAAACAGGAAAAACCACTCTGTTCAATCTTTTAACCGGCGCTAAAATCGAAGTCAAAAGTTATGACCAAGGAAAAAAAGAACCAAATTTGAGGACATGTCCTGTTCCGGATAAGAGATTGGGTGAGTTGAGTCAACTCTATCCTGAAAAAGAAAAGATACCTGCTCAGATAGATTATATTGATCTGGCTGGAGCCTCTTACGGAGAGATAAAGAACGAATCCTACCTGGATTATTTAAGGAAGGCCGAAGGACTGACACACGTGGTGAGAAGTTTTAAAAATATTCAGGTTCCTCATCACGGAGAAAAAATAGATACATTGGCAGATATAAAGTCTATAGAAGAGGAAATCATACTCGCAGACCTTATCTCAGTTGAAAACAGATTGGAGAAGCTTGAACAAGAACTCAAAAGAACAAAATCTCAAGAAGGGGAAAAAGAAAAAGGCATTCTGGGGGCGATCAAACAAAACTTGGAGAAAGGAGTTCCTGTCAGACATTTGAACCTCAAATCAGACGAAGAAAAATTGATAAGAAATTTTGCTTTTTTGAGCCAAAAGCCTCTTATTCACATGATTAATTTAGACGAAAATGAAATTTCACTGATAGAGACTCCAGAAAAGATATATTCACCTGACAAAAAAAACACAAGTGTGATGGCTTTTTGCGGGAAGATCGAATCTGAAATCATTGAGCTTGAGGGTGAAGACAGAAATGCTTTCATGAGGGAGTATGGACTCAAGGAGCTCAGTATTTCAAGATTTTTAAGAGCCTCTTATGAGCTAATGGATGTGATAACTTTTTATACCGTGGGAAAAGAAGAAGTGAAGTCATGGACCCTAAAAAAGAATTCAACGGCACTCTTTGCAGCGGGTAAGATTCACTCGGATATAGAAAAAGGATTTATTCGAGCTGAAGTCATCTCGTGGGATAAGTTATTAGACCATGGTTCGTTTCAAGAAGCTAGGAAGAGCGGGGATATAAGGCTTGAGGGAAAAGAGTATCAGGTGCAGAACGGGGATGTGATATACTTCCGCTTCTCCAAATCTTAGTTATTCCTTTCCCATTTCCCCTTTCACTTTTCACTTTAATTTGTATTCAAACACTTGATGAAATAAAAGTTTTGAGTTATATTATCAAACCTATTTCCAATGAAAAAACAAAAAAAGAAAAAACACAAAAAGAAAGAAAAAAGAAACGCAGTCAGGGAATATTTTGAACTTATTGTGGAAACAGCTTTGTTTGTATTTTTTGTGATGACTTTTGTGGTGCAGGCTTTTCAGATACCCACAGGATCTATGGAAGATACCTTGCTGGTGGGTGATTTCTTACTGGTGAATAAATTCGCTTATGCCGAACCGCTCTTTCCTCTTGAAGATTTCATAATTCCCAATAAGGAATTGGAGAGAGGGGATATTGTGGTGTTCAAGTATCCCAAGCAACTTTCAAAGGATTTTGTAAAGAGATTGATAGCCTTAGAAGGTGATGAAATAAAGATTGAGGATAAGCAGGTTTATATAAATGGAAGTCCTGTCATTGAGGATTATAAGATCCATAACGATACTCAGGTTTATACAGAGAGCAATTCCTATCATTATGATGATTATATAAGAGACAATTTTGGTCCCCTTATTGTGCCACCTGGTCAGTGTTTTGTTCTTGGAGACAATAGAGACAACAGCATGGACAGTCGTTATTGGGGAACGCTTCCTTTAAATTATATAAAAGGGAGACCATGGATTATCTATTTTTCTTATAAAGCGGAAAGAGATGCTTATTTAAAAACCAGTCTTAAGGAGAAACTGAAAAGGCTGGTTAAGTTTATCCCGCTTGCCAGATGGAACCGCATGTTCAAAATCATAAACTAAATATCTATAAAAAAAGTGAAAAGTGAAATGTTAAATGTAATATTTGAAATGCTTTATTTTCACATTTAACATTTTACTTTTCTCCTTTAACTGTATTTCAATCAAGGACCACACCTTCACACCCTGCGCCTCGCATCTACATCGAACTCGTCTGGTGAATAGTCCGAGTTAATGTCGGGTTATTGGGGGCCTTTGATCTCTACCTCTTCATAAGAAGATATGTATAACACAGGATTATCCATGTTAAAACTGGACTTGAATATGGAGCTGTTCGCAATACCATCCATGTCTTTACCCAGAGGAAGTCCCAAGTAATGGAGAAATGTGGGAGTCATATCTATAATTTTCATGTCTTCTATATTTTTTCCAGGAGAAATGCCTTTTCCATAGAAAAAGATAACTCCCTTGGGTGCATTTTCATGATAGGCTGAAATTTTAGGATTTCCCAGAACAAGTTCGACCATTCTTTTCCAAAGAGGAAGATAATCTATTCCGTGAGGAGAATAGACCACCAATAATTCATTGTCTTTTTTTGCTGCGAGATATTTCCCAATAACCTCATCATAGAACTGATAATATCTTTCAATAACGGAACCGTATCTATTTATTTCTTCTTGACTGACTTCTTCAAATAATTCTGGAAATGTGTATTTGTAAAAATATTTTTTAACCCGGTTCATTCCCCTGAGCAGAATATATATGATGTCAGGATCAGTGGTTCTTGTTTCTCTTTCCACAGACTCTAAGAACTCTGCGTCTGAGATAAAAGCTCTTTTTGCAATCTGTAGGATTTCATCGGATTCAAAGTTTATGTCTTCAAAAAAGCGGTTCAATAGGCTTTTGGTATTAGGAGATATTTCATCAATATTCCGGCTGAGATAATTTGAGTCTTTCTTCAGAAAAGAGGTATTATTGTTATTTAGAATCTCCCATATGTCTTTTGTTTTTTGGGGGGCTTGATAAGGCATGCATTTTATCAATCTTATCCTTTTCATCTGTTTGAAAAAGATAAAACGCGGGATCACATATATTTCCATATCCAAGGGGAGGAGCTCGCATTTTTCTCGGGAGACTTGTCCGTGCTTATAGGGAAATTTTCCAGTATTGGATGATTTGTTTAAAATGATGAGTTCATTAGGAGTGAAATTTTCAAGCTTTCCCCAGCTTCCTTCTTCCATAAGCCAAGAAAAATTAGGAAGTTTCTGTTCACTGATAAAAGGAATGATAAAATCAAAACTCAGACTTTCCATCCCGATGATAGTAATCTTTTTATCTAAGGGTTTGGCGTCGAGTTCTGCTATTATTTTTGTTTCTTTAGGTTGAGGATAAGAGTTTCTGAGATAAAATGAATATCCTATACATAATAACAGCAAACCAAAATAAACAGCTAAGAGAACAGAATTTTTTTTATAGAAAATGAAAAATAAGAAAAAAACAATTCCAATAATCCCTATAAATAAAAGGCTTAAACTCTGACTCTGAATAAGTCTGGATATCTCTGGGCTGAAAAGGTTTCTGAAAAGTTTATAATTGGCTCTGGATAAAATGAGAAAAATAAAAACAAGGGTGAAGGAACTGATGAAGAGAAAAGCAGGGGATACCAAGGAAATATTTATTTTTTTCCCCGAGAAAAACTGTATGATAAAAAAAAAGACGATGCATACAAAAGCAATGACTACTCCATATACAAGACATAGGAATAAGGTCAGAGGAATGAATGATGTGGTATTCAGAACCATGCCAGTGTTTAAGTTATAAATAAGAAGAGCCAACAAAAAGGAAAAGAAGATCCCGCTTATGAGGGAATTTATGAATACTTTGAGCAGTTTCATACATAAGAAAGTTAGCATGATTTTACTGAATCGTCAATCATCTTAGTTTTTCATAAAATCAGCCTGCACCTTACTTCCATCTATCATATTTTTCTTATTGACCAAGGGAAATTTATGCAATAATATATAGGCGATGGATCAACCCATAATTGCTATCCTCACTGATTTCGGCGATCAGGATTTTTTCACAGCCTCTATGAAAGCGGTTATTGCTGGAATAAATCCGAAGGCAAAACCTATTGATATAACCAACAAAGTGCCTCATTTTGATATATCTGCCGGGGCTTTTATCCTCAAGGTCAGTTATCAATACTTTCCTTCAGGAACAATTTTTTTAGTGGTGGTAGATCCAGGAGTAGGCACATCGAGAAGAATCATTATTGCTGATTCGCTTGATTATTATTTTATTGCTCCTGACAATGGTGTTTTGAGCTGGGTTATCGAGGAAAATCAAGACATAACCATAAGAGAAGTTAATTCAGAACACTACTTTCTTCAGGAAATCAGCAGGACTTTTGAAGGAAGGGATAAGATGGCTCCTGTGGCTGCTTGGCTGTCAAAAGGAGTTTATTTAGAAAACTTTGGTCCTGTCATAAATGATTACCATAAAATTGATATAGAAAGGCCGGAAAGGGAAGGAAATAAAATTTGGGGAAGAATCGTCTTCCAAGATGGATTTGGAAACCTGATCACGAATATCTCCGAAAAGGAGTATCAAGAATTGGCAGAACCAGAAGAGGAAAGAAAATTTGTCATTTCAGTACATGGAAAAGAAATTCCTGTAAAGGAAAGTTATAAATCAGTTGAGAAGGGAGAAATGTTATCCATTTTAAGTGGACAGGGTTATATAGAAATCGCCAAACGGGAAGGTTCTGCAGCAGCAGAGACAAAATCAAAGCCTGGTGATCCAGTGATGCTCACAGTTACAGAAGATTAACTCCCATCAAAAATCTTCTATTAAACTCATGATTTAACATAAACATGGAATATCTCAAAGGCTCCATCGATTCCATTGTTTATTACAACCCTAACAATGGTTACACGGTATGCCGATTTTCTCTTGAAGAAGCAGAAACCATAACGGTTGTGGGACATTTCCCGCCTCTTTCTTCTGGGGAGATGCTTAAAATCAGCGGTAAATGGGAGATCAATCCTCGTTTTGGTAAGCAGTTTCATGTGGACAATTATATTCCGGTGCTTCCTTCATCAGTCAAGGGGGTAGAAAAATTTTTATCTTCTGGAATGATTTCAGGAGTGGGACCTGTCATCGCCCAAAGGATTATCCAGCGTTTTGGGGAAAAAACCATGGAGGTTCTTTCCGATTATCCTGATAAGCTGAGAGAAGTGGAGGGAATTGCGGAAAAAAAACTGGAACAGATAAAAGAGTCTTGGATACAGCATGAAGACATAAGAGAACTGATTATATTTTTACAAGAACACAATGTCTCCACTACTCTTGCTGCTAAGCTGTACAAGGAATATGGCAAGAGAGCCTTTCACATCATAAAAACCAATCCTTATCAAGTGAGCCACGATATTTGGGGAATAGGATTTAAAACAGCTGATAGTATGGCGTTAAAATTAGGTATGGAATCAAACTCTCCAGAGAGGATCAAAGCGTACATTCATTATCTTTTGGAAAAAAGCAGTGAAAACGGGCATGTGTTTGAGAGAAGGTCAGAGCTTTTAAAATCCTGTGGCAAAGATCTGCAAATCGAAAAAGATGATTTTTTGAATGCCTTAGTTTCTCTTGAAAAGCAAAAATTAGTGGTCATTGAGGAAATCGACCAGGACTGTGCTGTTTATCTTCCTTTTTTCCATGAAGCAGAGGAAGAAGTGGCCCATTCCCTTAAGAGGCTGATATCCTATCCTGTTTTAAAACCTTCGTTAAACCTGGAGAAGGAGATAAAACAAATCGAAAATGAATCCCGGATTGATTTTACTTATGAACAGAAACGAGCCATTAAACAATGTCTCTCAAAAAAGATTCTGGTGATCACCGGGGGACCAGGGACGGGTAAGACCACTATTGTGCAAGCCATTGTTCGTATTTTTAAAATGTGGCAAAAAAAAATCATTCTTGCGGCTCCCACAGGGAGAGCAGCCAAACGACTTTCAGAGTCAACCGGGAAACATGCCAAGACCATCCATAGGACTTTGGAATATCTCTCCAAGACAGGAAAGTTTAGAAGAAATGAAGATCAACCTCTTGAGGGAGATGTTTTGCTTATTGATGAATTTTCCATGGTTGATTTGCCCTTGATGTACCATCTTTTAAAAGCGGTTCCTCATCACATGCGTTTGATTTTGGTGGGGGATAAAGATCAGCTTCCCTCCGTGGGTCCCGGGACTCTGTTAAAAGACATCATAGATTCTGGAATAGTTGAGGTGGCGGTATTGGATAAAATATTCAGACAGGAAAAACACAGCCTTATTGTGCGAAATGCCCATAGAGTCAAACAGGGGAAACCAATAATCAAGCCCGAACAAGGGGATGAGGAGTCGGATTTTTACTTCATTTATAATAAGGATGAGCAAAAAGTATTTCAATTGATAATGAATATGTGCGCTTACAACATTCCGGATAAACTGGGCCTTCATCCTCTTTCCACTCAAATTCAGGTGATCAGCCCTATGTACCGGGGGGTGGTGGGAGTGGACCATTTGAACCATGAACTGCAAAAATTGCTCAACCCAGGAAAAGAAGGACTTAAGTTTGGAAAGCGTGAAATCAGAGTGTGGGACAAGGTCATGCAGATTCGGAATAATTATGAGAAAGAGGTATTTAACGGGGATATTGGAAGAGTGAAGGATATAGACAAAAACACGTACAGTGTACTGGTTGATTTTGATGGAAAGGAAGTGCTTTATTCCCGGGATGAGATCAATGAAATCGTAAATGCTTATGCCATATCGGTTCACAAATCTCAAGGAAGTGAGTACCAGGCTGTGGTCATGCCTCTGCTAACACAGCATTATATTATGCTTCAGAGAAATTTGTTCTATACTGCACTGAGCCGGGCGAAAAAATTGAGCTGCATCATTGGTTCGTATAAAGCCATGTATATCGCCATAAAGAACAACAAGCCCATACAAAGGAATGGCCTGTTAAAAAAAAGATTGATCAAGCTGCAGAATTCAGAGACATGGAATAGAAAGGCAAGATAGCTGCCTTGACCGGTTTTTGTTTTTTGGATATAAATGTAACCTGTTCTACGGAGTTGGTGTACGCCTGTAGCTCAGCAGGATAGAGCGATGGATTCCTAATCCATAGGTCGCCGGTTCGAATCCGGCCAGGCGTACTTACTCTAAATGCCTATAAACAGGAAGATTAGCCGTCGTTCTTAATCGGCCATAATCCGGGAATCACGAGCCTATTATGGATATCAATAAGAAAGGAGAACATCATGAAAACAAAAATACATCTCATTTTTTTTCTTGTCTTGATTCTTATTTCAGGCCCAGGTCTTTTCGCATTTGAGTCTGATGCTGGTAATACTTCGAAGTGTCGCTTTGAGATCACCTATCCGGAATCAGTCCACCAAGGGCCCATAACAGGACGGGTCTACATCATGATCTCGAGGACCAACAATCGGGAGGTACGGCTTCAGGTCGGACGGACAGGAATCCCTTTGTTTGGTTTGGATGTTGAAGAGTTCATGCCTGGGCAGACTGTGGTTATTGATGAGTCCACCCTGGGTGCGCCGGTTGACAGCCTGAAAAATATCCCTCCGGGTGATTATTTTGTTCAGTCGCTGATCTGCATTTATACCCAATTCCTTCGCAGTGACGGGCATGTGATATGGCTTCACAATGACCAGTGGGAAGGACAGCAGTTCAACAAATCCCCGGGCAACCTGGTCAGCGTTGTGAGAAAAGTTCATCTCGACTGCGAAAAAGGATATTCCGTCCAGCTCCCTACCAAAAACGTCCTTCCTCCTGTCAAGATTCCTCCTGACACAAAATGGGTCAAGCGCATCAAATTCAAAAGTGAGTTATTGAGCGAATTCTGGGGACAGCCTATTTATTTGGGGGCAACTATCCTCCTTCCTAAGGGGTATGATGAGAATCCCGGTATCTATTACCCGGTGGATTATGTCCAGGGTCATTTCTCCCTCAGGGCCCCTTATGGATTTCGCCCTGAGCCTCCCAGGGAAAACGATCGCTGGGGGCGACGAGGTTATGAATTCTACAAAGCCTGGATATCGGATAATTTTCCCCGCATGATCTTGGTGACCTTCCAGCATCCCTGCCCGTACTTCGATGATTCCTATGCAGTGAATTCAGCAAACTGCGGGCCTTATGGGGATGCCATCATGACAGAACTTATTCCCCGAATTGAAGAGCGTTTTCGGATCATACGCAAATCCTACGCTCGGGTGGTGGAGGGGGGATCGACCGGAGGATGGGAAGCTGCCGCGCTTCAGATCTTTCATCCTGATTTCTTTAGCGGTTGCTTTTCTTACTGTCCCGATCCCATTGACTTCCGAGATGTTGAAGCCATCAACATTTACGAGGATAAAAACGCCTATTACCGGGAATACGAGTGGCGGAAAGTGGTAACTCCCAACCGCCGAAATCCCGACGGATCTCTGGTGTACACATCACGGCAGAAAAATACCTGGGAGCTGGTAAGGGGCACACACGGCCGGAGCGGCGAGCAGTCGGATGCATGGCAGGCGGTTTACGGACCGGTAGGAGAAGACGGCTATACCAAACCACTTTTCGACAAAGTCACTGGTGAGATCGATCCTGAAGTCGCTCAATACTGGAAAAAGCATTACGACCTCCGCTATTATCTCCAGAGAAACTGGGCAACAGTTGGCCCAAAGCTAGTGGGTAAACTTTATTTTTTCACAGGAGATATGGATTCTTATTATCAAAACAACGCTGTCCATATGATGGAGGATTTTTTGGCCCAGACGGAAAATCCTCACTACACGGGATTCTTTTGGTATGCACCAAGAAAACCACACTGCTGGGCAGGTCCCTGGGATTCAGCAGGCCGGTTGAAGTTCATCGCCACTCACATTGCCGCGAATTTTCCGAATGATGTGGAGACGTCGTGGTGGGAATACAAATAAAAATCTACTTCATGTCATTTTGGTTTTTGACATCAATGCGCTTAGCGTTGCGGACATGGTGGGCATCGATCCACCCCGTAGCTATTACTTCCCCTTGGTCCAGAATTTCGACTCTTTTCCAGCGCTGAGGGGCTTCAATGATTCTCACATGATCTGACGGATTCACCTTGTGCACGGTATATTCATCCTTTTCAGAGGCTGAAATATACTTCATTTCTTTGAGCACCAGAATATCTTCATCCTCAATAACCCATGTGCCATTATCCGCATGGTAGAATTTGGAAAATTCGTATTGTTCGCCCTGGGATTGGATGCTGGCTTGGCTTTGATCTTCTGTGGGACCTTTTTTATGGCTTGGGTTGAAGAACACCAACCAAACAACCAAGGCTACAATCAGCAGAAACAGCACAAGCAGAAGCAGAGGGAATTTGCTTTTCCCATGTTCATGGATAAGAAAAATTTTTTTCATCTCTCCTCCCAAAAAAATCATTTAAAATTTTGTTCAAAATTCCGACTGTCCTTCATAATGTACAAATTACTATTCATATTATGCAAATCTTTGTTTTGAGTGAAACGGGATCAAAACGTTTTTTTATAAAAAAAGCGAATTATTTTGTCTTTTTGACATCATTATTATTGATTTCATATAATAAAAGAGGAAGTTTCCGCTCGAAACCCATTTCCCACAAATAAATAAAAGAACAGCTATATAATATCAATGAAAGGATAAATCAATGAAATCAGAATCAAAGAGGAAATCTGTGGTGTTTTTTTGTCTGATACTGTTTATCATCATACTCCCGGTATCTGGGCAGTATTTCGGCCGCAACAAAGTCCAGTATGATACATTTGATTTTAAGGTTTTGAGCACAAAACACTTTGATATATATTTTTATCCAGATGAAAAGGAAATGGCCCAGCACGCCGCCCGGCTTGCCGAACGTTGGTATGCTCGGTTATCGCGGATTTTTAATCATGACCTCAGGGGTCGTCAGATATTGATTCTTTATTCCAGTTCACCACATTTCCAGCAGACCACAGCAATATCTGGCATGATAGGAGAGACCACCGGGGGAGTCACGGAAATGATTAAAAGAAGGATTGTGCTGCCTTTGGCCCCTTCGTTAAAGGAATCCGACCATGTGATAGGCCATGAGCTGGTCCATGCCTTTCAATTTGACATCACTTCTCAAAGTCACTCGAGTATTAGTTCATCAGCTCCTTCGGTCAGTAGGCTCCCCTTATGGCTGGTGGAAGGTTTGGCGGAATATATGTCATTGGGACCTAAGGACGCTCAAACAGCCATGTGGATGAGAGACATCACTTTAAGAAAAGAAATTCCTGCCATAAAGGAGCTTTCAAAATCCCAGTATTTTCCCTACCGATACGGTCATGCGATGTGGGCTTATTTAACCGGGCGCTGGGGAGACGGGATAACTGGAACATTGTTGAAATCTGTAGGAAAGACAGGGGATTACCAACAGATACTCAAAAAGCTTACCGGGGAATCTCTGGAAAGACTTTCCGAGGATTGGAAAAATTCGCTTATGAGCAAATACCAGCCTTTGGTCGATAACACCCAGGTGAAACATGATTTGAGTCAGGTGTTGATTAAATCCACCAAAGAAAACCAATTGAATGTTTCTCCTTCTCTCAGCCCGGATGGGAAAAATATCGTTTTTCTCTCTACCAAGGATTTGTTTTCTGTTGATTTGTATCTTGCTGATGCCCAGACAGGAGAGATCAAAAAAAGGCTGACCCGCACCTCAATCAATCCCCATTTCCAGAGCCTCCAGTTTGTAAAGTCTTCAGGATGTTGGAATATGCAAGGAGATCGATTTGTTTTTGGGGCCATTCACAAAGGAGACCCGGTTTTGACTATTTTTAATGTGAGAACTGGTGATGTACTTAAGGAGATGAAGTTTCCGGAATTGGGAGAAATCCTTAATCCCACCTGGTCTCCTGACGGAAGGTTTGTTGTGTTCTCTGCCCTTATCGGTGGATTGACTGACCTTTTCCGTTATGACCTTGAGCAAGAAAAGCTGACCCGGTTGACTCATGATGCTTATTCTGACCTTTTTCCCACTTGGTCTCCTGATGGAAGTTTTATTGCTTTTGTCACAGATAGATTTTCCACCAATTTATCCGAGTTAAATGTGGGATATCATGAGCTGGCTCTTTTTGATCCCCAAACACAAAAAATTCAAAAGGTCTCTGGATTCCAGGTCGCTAAAAACATAAATCCTCAGTGGTCTCCTGATTCAAAAAGTCTTTATTTTATTTCAGACCAAAACGGCATCTCCAATATTTACAAAGTTGACTTAAAAACCCAGCAAAAATATCAGATAACCAATTTTTTTACAGGGGTCAGCGGCATAACAGAGTTAAGTCCTGCTCTCTCCATGGCAAGAGGGAAAGGAGGCCTGGCCTACTGTTTGTATGAAAACGGAAAATACACTCTGAAACAGATTGATTCTGATGCTTTATCTCAAATGGAAAAACCTGTGGATGAATTTGAAGGAGAGGATCCCTCTGTTCTTCCTCCCAGAGAGAGGCCGGAAGGAGATGTGGCCATGCTGTTAAGCAATCCCCTTTTTGGTCTTCCTGAGAAAGAGACCTATGATTTCCAGGATTATAATCCTAAACTGACCCTAGATTATATTGCCCCTCCTCAGGTAGCTATTGGAGTGGACCGTTTTGGAACCTATGGGGGAGGAGGATTGGCACTGTTTTTCAGTGATGTCCTGGGCTATCACAGTCTTTCCACTATGGCACAGGTCAGCAGCCGGATCCAAGATTCAGCCGCGTTAGTAGGCTATGAATACACCAAATACCGGTGGAATCTTGGTGGGGTAGTCCAAAGAATTCCCTATGTTACCGGCGGATATTCCCAGGGTTATGGAGAGGTTTCTGGAGAACCGGCTTTGATTGAACAGGAATATTTATCACGGCAGATTAATTATCAAATTCAGGGATTAGCTTCCTACCCTTTTAGTCAGGTTCAAAGGTTTGAGTTTTCCGCAGGATACAGCTTCATAAATTTTAGCCGAACTGTCCGCACTCGTTCTTATTCTTTGATCGACGGCGTTCAACTTTCCAAAGACAAAAAAGACCTCCCCGCTCCTGACGGACTCCATTTCGGCATAGCCAAGGCAGCTCTGGTCTATGACAGTTCCTTTTTTGGAGCTACCAGCCCCATTTTAGGACAGAGATACAGGATAGAAGCTTCCCCTTCTGTGGGAACCATTACTTATTTCAATGCTATTGCAGACTACCGACGTTATTTTATTCCTCTGCGGCCGTTCACCCTTGCGTTTCGATTTCTTCATTACGGTCGCTACGGAGGGGGAGCTGAAGACAACCGGCTCTATCCCTTATTTATTGGTTATCAGAATTTAGTCCGTGGGTACAGTACGAATTCTTTTAGTGCAAAGGAATGCGGAACAGAAGATAACTGTTATGTGTTTGATCGTTTGTTCGGGAGCAAAATAATGGTCTTCAATGCAGAGCTCCGTTTTCCCCTGTTTCAGGTATTGGGCATAGGAGAAGGTTATTATGGAGTTTTTCCCATTGAATTCAATGCTTTTTTTGACAGTGGATTGGCCTGGTGGAATGATGCTGAAGCCTGGTTTTTGGGTGGAGACCGAAAACCTGTATCCAGTGCCGGAATAGGTCTTCGAGCCAATGCCTTTGGGTATGCGATTGTGGGCCTTCATCTGGTTCATCCGTTTAACCGTCCTCAAAAAGATTGGGTGATTCAATTTACTCTCACCCCCGGTTTTTAAGAAAAAAAAGAAAAAAGCGGGGACGGTTCTCCTTTTTTGAGAACCGTCCCTGTTTTTCCCTGCTTTTTTGTCCATACTAAAATTTCTTTGTTACTAGAAATTTCATACCATAGGGGAAAGAGTGTTGTCAATCTGGATTTTTTTTAAAATTTTTTTGAATTTTCTTTCTTCTTGTGCGACTCAATTAGAGAATCCTTCCACAAAGATGAAAACAGGAGATAAACGTGCATTACATAAACGAGAATCCAGCCAAAAAGGTGGGCAGCAGGGAATCGGATAAAAATAGATCCCGGGAACAACTTATCCAGGAACTCAATTCACTCAGAGCAAAACTTAAAGAAGAAAGACTCAATATAGAACGGAGCCGGACTGATTATGAGCTGAAAATGATGAAGAGAGCTTTAAAAACCCTAAGCTCTTGTCATAAAGTTATGGTTCGATCCGTGAATAAGGAAGAACTGCTCCAGGACATATGCAGGATCATAGTAGAAGAGGGAGGTTACAGCATGGCCTGGGTGGGATTAGCTGTGGATGACAAGAAAAAAAGCATAAAGCTTTTGGCAGAGTCAGGAAATTCGGATGGATTTTTTGATAACATCAGAATGAGCTGGTCTAATGACAGAGATGGCTATTGTCCTGAAGGCACAGCCATAAGAACAGGGAATCCCTTTGTGGTGAGAGATATTCTCTCCAACCCAGAAGTTATGCCTTGGAGAGGAGAGGCATTGAAACAGGGATTTTCTTCTGTTGTTTCGCTTCCTCTAATGAGCAATGGTCATCCATTTGGAGCTTTAAGTATATATTCAGAGGAAACAGATGTGTTTGATGACGAGGAAGTTGATCTTTTAAAAAGATTGGCAGATAATCTGGTGTATGGAGTGGCAGCCATCCATACTCACAAAAAGCTGAGTTGGGCAGAAGGGGAAGCAAAAAAGAGTCTCAATAAATTAAGAAAAGCATTTGGAGCCATTGTACAGGTTTTGGAAAAAACAGTAGAAATTCGCGATCCCTACACAGCCGGACATCAAAGACGAGTGGCAGACCTCGCCCGCTGTATTGCCCAAGAAATGGGTTTGAGTCATGACCGAATAGACGGAATCAAGATAACAGGAATTATCCATGACATCGGAAAGATTCATATCCCTGCTGAAATATTGAGTAAGCCCCGGGCTTTAACCAAAATAGAATTTAGTCTGATCAAAACTCATCCTCAGGTAGGTGCCGATATATTAAAAGCCATAGATTTTCCCTGGCCTGTGGATAAAATCGTTCTTCAGCACCATGAAAGAGTGGATGGGTCTGGATATCCTCACGGATTGTCTAAAAAGGATATCCTTTTAGAAGCAAGAATCATTGGAGTGGCTGATGTGGTCGAAGCTATGGCCTCTCACAGACCCTATCGTCCGGCGTTAGGCATTGATAAAGCTTTGAAAGAGATTTCAGATAACCGAGGAATTCTCTACGACAGAGATGTGGTGGATATCTGCCAAAAACTTTTTCGAGAAAAGAATTATCAGTTCGAAAACTAAAGAACTTTAAGAACAGTTACACATTACCCATTTACCCTATTTTTTCCTCGTTTATACCTGTATTGCTATTTGTATTTTTCTTTTTTCATTCCAAATTAAAATTAATCTTATCCCGGAATATTCAAATATTCATATGAAGTTAATAAAACTCTATATATAATAGAAGGAAATTATTTATGAGGCAACTATTAGCCATGAAAAATACATCTCAAAAAACAAAACAATATATAGCAATTTTATGGATAATCTTTCTATTTATAAGTCTTTCTGCATGTCAATACAAAGGAACACAAAAAGAGTTAGGAATACCTAAATATGTATTTCTTTTTATAGGCGATGGCATGGGATTGTCTCAGATCCATGCGGCTGAAATAATGCAGGGGGCTTTAAACGGAGAAGAAATAGACATACAAAAACTCAGCTTCTCTTCGTTCCCAGGCACAGGATTCATGACTACATTTTCCTCAAACTCTTACATAACAGATTCCGCAGCTGCTGGAACAGCTATGGCTAGCGGACATAAAACCATAAACGGAAGAATCAACATTGATAGAACTAATAAGTTTGAGTATAAGACTATAGCAGAGATGGCTAAGGAAAAAGGCATAAAGATAGGAATCATATCTAATGTGCCTCTGAATCACGCCACCCCAGCTTGTTTTTATGCCCGGGTGTCTCACCGGCACCAATATTATGAAATAGCCCAACAAATGGTTGAGAGTGGATTTGATTTTTTTGGTGGGGGAGGCATTCAGTATCCTTCAGGAAGGAGGGGCCTTCAAGCAGATATCCTCAAGTTGGCTGAACAAAAAGGATATAGGGTCATTCGGACTAAGAATGATTTTCTCTTACTTGGAGAAGAAAACAGAAATGAAAAGATCATTGCTCTGAATGAGAAACTCACTTTAAAAAAGGCTATGCCCTATTGTATTGATACCCGAGATGATGACCTTTCTCTTGCTGATTATGTGAATAAGTCCATTGAGCTTATTGATAATGATAAGGGTTTTTTCATGATGGTGGAAGGCGGGAAAATAGACTGGGCAGCTCATGACCATGATGCAGCTACCATGATAAAAGAAGTCCGTGAATTTGATAAAGCTGTTTTAAGAGCTGTCCAATTTTATAATGAACATCCTGAGGAAACGCTTATTGTGGTGACCGCTGACCATGAAACAGGGGGGATGACTTTAGGGTCTGATTTTACTGGGTACAGCCTGTCACTGGAAATCCTTAATGAGCAAGCCATATCCCTAGAGCAATTTAACCAAGAATACATGAGAGTATATGATGACGAAATTGATAAAAGAGAACAGAGAACGGATGATTTTATGCCTTTGCTCCAAGAGAAGTTTGGGCTGAAAAGGATCCTTGAGAAAGAAGAAAAAGAACTGCGCAATTCGTATGAAGACTCAAAAGATTTGCTTTTTGGGCTGACCGTTGTTGAAATTTTAAACCGAAAGGCGGGGATCAGCTGGACCACAGGGGCCCACACAGCGGTTCCTCTGCCTGTTTTTTCCTGTGGGAAAGATTATGAATATTTTGTGGGATATTATGACAATACGGATTTATTTGAAAAACTAACCCAAGTTATGTCTCTATCACAAAGCCCTTAGTAGGTAAGTATTTGATAATTCACCTGTAAAGATTTCAAAGTATTCCTTCCTTATCTGCTTGAGATTTTCATGAATATATGATAAAAAATGAGTCTAGTCTAAAGCGATAAAAGGAGCTTTTTAATGAAGAGGAAGGAAAGAAGAAAGCTGAAAAGTAATGAATTATCTGATTTGATCAATAAAGCCTATAGTTTAGCAAAAAAACGAGCTAAAGAAATCGCCATTGTCATAGGCGTTGCTGCTTTTATTTTTATACTATTTCTTGTTCAAAGATATATCCAAGCTCAACATCTGCAAAAACAGAGTGAATTATTAGCCCAGATCAATAAAATAAACCAGGAATTGTATGAAAATCCGGAAAAAATTGAAGATTTAAGAGAGCTTTCAGGAAAAGGAAAGTTTACCAGAATGGGGTATATCTACATTGCTAAGTATTATACAGAAAAAGGAGAATTCGACAAAGCTCTCAACGCCTTAGAAAACATTCCTGAATCAAAGAAGGATATTGTTTATTATCAGAGTCAGCTTCTGAAAGCAGAAATATACCGTGAAAAAAAAGAAATAGATCGGGCCCTGGAGATTTACCAGGAAATCGAGAAGAGCAAAACTCCCTATCTTTCCCTAGATATTGTGCTGTTCAAAGAAGCAGAGCTTTTCGCAGAGAAGGGAAATAACGATAAGGCCATTGAATTATACAACAAACTTTCTGAAGATTATCCTCAAACCTATTATGGATACGAGGCATCTCAGAGGAAAGAACAGTTAGAGGGAATGAAATAAAGACTTCATTGAAAATTTATATAAAAGGTTTATAATAGTTCCTTAATTTTTAGTTAGGAGGCAAAAATGGCTTATATGATCACTGATGAGTGTATTGTTTGTGGTGCATGCGAACCTGAATGTCCCAATGAAGCGATTACAGCAGAAGATGAAATTTATGTGATAGACCCGGATAAATGTACGGAATGTGTGCCTCATTATGATGAGTCACAATGTGCAGCGGTATGTCCGGTGGACTGCTGTATTCCTGATCCAGAACATAAAGAAACACGGGAAGAGCTGGAGGAGAAAGCGAAAAAGCTGGGATAGTTTTATAACTCATTAATATTTCATTTATTTAAAATAGGAGTGATTCAAATCACTCCTATTTTTATATTGATAAGATTTCTTTTGATCCCATTTTTAGGGCTATAACCCATGGATGATGAAACAGGAAAAAGAGAATATGATACCAGAAGAAAAAGCTCTTTTTTTTCTAAAGAAAGGAAATGGCTTAATATACTTCTTTTTATCATTACCGCAGCTTCGACATTTTTTGTAGGCATCACTTGGAGCCTTAGCTATAAATATGCAGAGAACCTTTCTCAGTCCGAATCAATACCCTTGAGCTTAGATATACTTAAGGATCCTTATGTCTTAAAGCTTAGTTTCATTTATACCCTCGTGCTTTTAGGTATTCTGCTGGCTCATGAGATGGGTCATTACCTGACTTGTCGCTTTTATCGCATAGATGCCACTCTTCCATTTTTCATACCCGCACCGACCCTTATTGGGACATTAGGTGCATTCATAAAAATAAGGTCTCCTATAAGGCGGAAACATCAATTATTTGATATTGGGGTGGCTGGACCCCTGGCTGGGTTTATCCTCGCGGTACCCGCAGTCATATACGGGATTTCTGTTTCTAAAATAGTCCCTTCATTACCTCAAGAAGGAACATTAGTATTCGGAGAATCTCTCCTGATAAAAGCAGTGGGAGCGCTGATGTTTAAAGGGGTGAGTTCTGGGTATGATGTGGTAGTCCATCCTGTTGCTTTTGCAGGTTGGGTGGGTCTTCTCGTGACTGCTCTCAATCTTTTTCCCATTGGTCAGCTTGATGGGGGTCATGTGTTTTACTCTTTGATAGGACCTAAGGTGAGAAAGTATGCCAAGTTTATTCTTGTTTCTTTTATAATAATGGGAATTTTATTTTGGATAGGATGGTTTGTCTGGGCTTTGCTCATATCATTCTTAGGGCTTAACCATCCCCCTGTTATGGATGAGGAAGCCCCCCTATCTTCTGGAAGAAAATTGTTGAGTGGGATTGTTTTGGTGATATTTGTTTTATCTTTTATTCCTGCTCCCATAAAAGGATATAGTTTGATTGAAGTCCTTCATCAATTTATATAAAAAATCAGACACAGATTAACGCAGAAAAATCGATCTCAATTTTGTGCTTGCGCACAAAAATTATTCATATCTGTATTCATCCCTAAGGATCCATACCCATTAAATTTCGCTTGTATGAGTGAAGTCTGTTATTTATAATGAATAAAAAATGCACCAAAAATTTGAAGAAATTGAGAGCCAGTTCCAGGAATTAAAAAAGAAATTCAGGCAGAAAAAGATATCTGAAAGAGAATTCAGGTACAGGTTAAAAAAGTTAAGATTAAACGATCCGGACGGAAAATGCTGGACTATTGGGGCTAGATCCGGGAAATGGTACTATTTTGACGGAGACAAATGGATAGAATCCAATCCTCCTTCTCTTCAGCAGGGCAAATCCATATGCATTTACTGTGGATTTGAAAATGACATTCGATCTGAGGTTTGTGAATACTGCGGGGGAAGACTGGATTCAAAGCAGTACAAATGTCCGGAGTGTGGTTTCATACTGGAATCGCCTGATCAGCCTTGCCCTGTATGCGAGATAACATCTGACAAAGAGGAGGAAAAAGAGGGAACCAAAGAATTGAATGAACTTGAATCAGAAGAAAATCTGGATAAACAGTTTGATAATCATATCTTTGAGACATCCGGAGATAGAGAAGAGCTGGAAGAGGAAAAGATGGAAGAACAAATCCATACAGAGCCATCTTTGGATTCAAATGAATCAAACTTTATTGTCCTTTCTATAAACCCTTTTTCATTTTTTCTGTTTTTTGCGATATTTGGGCTGATTGTGGGTTTGATTATGGGTGCTGTTTTGGGAGCGACCTCATTTTTTTCTGATTTTGTTTCTACTCTCCCCGCATTTCTCAGTACACTCCAGGGGAAAATTCACGGAGGATTTTTATTTGGTATTTTTGGCGGTTTGTTAGGTCTCGCCTTTTTGGGAGCTTTTGGGTTCTTATTAGCTGTTTTTGTGAACTTGATTTTGTCCATATTTGGTGGTATTAAATTCCGTATGAATAGAATATAGGATTATCTAAAAAGAGAATTCATTATTTCATTATAAAAACAGCAGAAAAAATTCATAACCCAGATCTTTTCAAAATAAAGTCGAATTCGGCTCCAATATTGACAAAAATTCCTATCTTTTTTATCAGTTTTATGAAAAATCAATCACTTGGTCATACGGACGCTTTGTTTTATTTATGGGGAGTTGATGGGTAAGTTATTTGTTTTATAGTAATTACGTATAAACATAGTGATTACAGTAACTTACAGATAGTACACAAGATGTTGTGCAATTTGTCATATCTCTCAGTAATTTAAAAAAATAAGAACGAAAAAAGGCAGGTTTTTCACAATTTTTCCACAGATTTTGTGAAAATTTCAATTCACAAAAATATTGTCAAAAATTGCAGCAAAAATGGTCAGTTTGAATCAATAAAAAATTCAATATTATTTGAATCGGACTATAGTTATTATTTTTATTTGGCGGTTTTTGCCAATGCAAAAGCGACCTGTCCCATAGATATAATCTCATCATTTGGAGAATATTTCACAGGACGTATGACCTTAAGATTCATGCTTTTCAGTTTCTTTAAAATACGGGTCAAAAGGTATTTATTCAGGAACACACCACCTGCAAGAACAATGGTATTGATTCCTTGTTCTCTATGTATTTTTCCACTCAGTTCAATTACAGCCTCTGCGAGAGTGTTATGAAACTTGGCAGAAATGATAGAAGCAGCCACATTTCCTTTAAGGTCATTGAGGATCGATCGGACGCTGTTAGAGAAAGAAAGAACATAGGGCATTGATTTCCCTTTGATTTCATAATCATAAGCTGTTTTTATTTTTTCGTCCGCTGCTGATTCCAAACGCATGGGTGCTTCTGCTTCGAATTCCACTTCCTTTGGGGCTAATCCAATGAGATAGGATATTGCGTCAAAGAGCCGTCCGCAGCTTGAAGCTCGGGGACAGCATATATTCTTTTTGATCATATGCTGAACAGTATCAAGGTTTTTGGTGTTTATTTGGGATAAGGATTCAACCAAAGGAAAACTATTTTTGTAGGCATCCATGAGATAGGACACTGTCATGCGCCAGGGCTGCTTCGTGGCTAAGTCTCCTCCTGGGAGAGGCATATATTTGAAATGGCCGGCTCTATGGTAATTCCTATAATCGGATATGAGAAATTCAGCTCCCCAGGCTGTTCCATCCCCTCCATACCCGAATCCATCCAGTATGACTCCCAGGACTTTATTTTCTTGCTCAAGGTTGTGTTCCAGCATTGCTGCCAGAACATGCGCATAGTGGTGCTGTACTTTAAGATGAGGGATTCCCGACCGTTCTGCATATCGAGTGGTATGAAAGTCGGGATGAAGATCTGAAACCACCAGTTCTGGTTTGAATTCAAACAGCCGGGAAAGATGTTTTATGGTCTCTTCAAAATATTTAAAATTCTGGTATTCATCCAAATCACCCAAAAATTGACTGGTGACAACATAACCGTTTTTATACAAGGATATGGTGTCTTTTAACTCTCCGCCCAGTCCCAGTATTTGTTTGGTGGAAACCAGAGATTCGGGAACTTTTTGCGGATAAGGGACATAGCCCCTGGCCCGCCTTAGAAACAGAGGTTTTTTGTCCACGATTTTCATAACGGAATCATCAGTTCTCATATGGATAGGACGGTTGTGGGTCAGTATAAAATCACAAAGATTTTTAACTCCTTCGTGTTCATCTTTGATGATAGGGGAGTCCTTGGGATTGGAACTGGTAGCCACTATCAAATCTATTTTTTGGAGAAGCAGATAATGAAGGGGAGTATAAGGAAGCATAAAACCAATTTCATTGAGAAACGGAGCTATACCTGGGATATCTTTCTTTTTCCGTAGGAGGACAATAGGCCTTTGAGCTGAAATTAGCTGTTCCTTTTCCTCTGAATCCACATACGTATATTTTTTAATGATATGCAATCCTGAAGCCATAACAGCAAAAGGCTTTGTTTTTCGTTTTTTTATTTTCCTCAACCGTTCCACTGTTTTTTTGTTAGATGGATCACAGACCAGGTGAAAGCCTCCCAAACCTTTGACAGCAAGAATTTTCCCTTTTTTGATGAGAGAAGCGGCTTTGTCTATACCCCCGCTTATTTTTTCTCCACTGGAGCTTTTTTTTAATGTGACTTCAGGTCCGCATTCTGGACATGCTATGGGCTGGGCATGGTAACGTCTGTCCAGAGGATGGTTGTATTCTTTCTGGCATTTATGGCACATATTAAAGTGGGCCATAGTGGTTTTATCTCTGTCATAGGGGAGATTTCTCACTATAGTATAACGAGGACCGCAGTCTGTGCAGTTGATAAAGGGATATTTGTACCGCCTATCATGGGGATCAATCAATTCTTTCCTGCAGTTATCGCATACGGATATATCCGGAGAGATAAAGACAAAACTTTTTCTGTGTTTGCTTTTTTTTATTTCAAATTTTTTGCAGTTGAAAAATTCAGCAGGCTTGATATCGATTTTTTCTATCTGAGAAAGGGGAGGCTTTTCCTCTTTTAGAGCGAGAAAGAATTTTTGAAAATCCTGAGGTTTATCTGACTCCAGATGGATTTCAACTCCAAAACCTATGTTCTTGACCCAGCCTTTATACCCCAATCTATGAGCGAGGCGGTATACAAATGGTCGGAATCCGACTCCCTGGACTACGCCGAATACAACCGCAGTGACAGACTGAGACTTTTCCTTATGATGATGCTTTTTTTTATTCATTTCATTGGATTATTTTAATTGAATTTTGGAAAGGTCAGAAAAGATGCCCAAGATTATGTTTCGGTTTCAATTCTCTTCTTTATGTTTTTGATTCTTTTTTCACTTCTGTCTATCTTTGAATAATAAATGGAAAGCTCCTTGTTCTCAACTCTATGTTCATCAGCCAACTCGCCAAGATTTTTTAGATAGGGTGTTTTTTCTTGTTCAATTTTGTTAATTTTTTCTGTTAATTTGTCTCCTGTTTTTTCCCATTCACGGATTTCCTTTTGAAACTTTTTGGTTTCTTGTTTTTTCTTATGCTGGTCATCTTTTTCTTCTTTATTCAATTCTTCTATTTTTTCTGAAAATTGTTTACCCTTATTTTCAAGGCTTGTTTTTTCTTCAGCTAATTTTTTTATCTGATTGTCCGTTCTATTTTTCTTCTTCTTCCATTTCTCTATATTATGCTCGAGATCATTTATTTTTGTTTTCTTTTCATCCTGGTTCAATTCAGCACTGCTTTCCAACTCCAGAAGCTCCTTTTTTCCCTTTATTATTTTTTTTGCTGTTTCTTCCATATTAAGTTGTTCTTGGGTGATTTTGGTTTCAGTTTCCTTTTCATTTTTTTTTGCGGTTTGTAATTTTTGGTTTTCCGATGAGACTTTGTCTTTGGTATCTTGTATGATTTTGTCCTGTTTTTTTATGAAATCTTCAAAGTCTTTTTTGAGATTCTCAATTTTAGAGGTAACTTCCTTTTTTTCTTTCCTTACTTCACTCATTTTTTCCTCAAGATTGAGAATTTTTTTATAAACAGGTCCTGAAGAAGAGACCTTTATATTATGCGAATGTACGGTTTTACCCAGCTCAAGATATATTTTTTCTATCTTTTTTTGTTCTCTTTTGTGCATTTGCTGGAGTCGGGCTTTTTTGAGCCTTTTTCTGAATCCAGCGAAAAAGGAGTCAAGTCTTCGACGCATGTCTTTATCTCTTAAGAAAATAAAGGCAAGCAGGAGAAGAATGACGCAGAGCATAAGCCAAAATATCCAAAAAGGGAGACCTTCACTGGAACCGGGGGGGATTCCTTGATTAGGGAAAAGCGAGGTCAGTAATCTTGTCATGTTGATGCCTGCATCCTTTTCTTTTAGGGTGACTGATATTCTTTATGTTTATCCTGAATTTGTCAAGTTTTCAGAAAAAGGGGGAAGCTTTTATTTCCTTGAACGGTCTCTGGATTTATGATCATATTGTCCGAAATTTTTGGGGGAATCTTGGGTATTTTCTTGTGAATAATGTTTGATGACCCACTTGATCAAATAAAGAGCTGCAGGTAGATTTTCCTGAAATATGGGAGTTATATTTATTTCACTGTTATAAAAAGCTCCTGATAATATATCAGCTGGAGGAAGCTCTATGGTAAAGGAAGGGATTCCAAATACTCCCAAGCTCCAATCAGTGGTGTCGCCATTGGTGAGATAAAGTGAATCCCCGGCCTGGCTGTATCCATATACGTTTCCGTTGACTCCTTGTATCAGATTTGACATTTTTTCACTCAAACAATGCATCAGATTATCCAGATGAGAAGGCTTATTAGTGTATCCCCAGGGGTATATTATAATTTGGGAGTAATTATGGTAGGAAACCAGAGCTTTGAAATTCTTTCCAGTCATAAAATCTCTAATGGCCTTGGTTTCAGGTTCAGAAAAGGCATAAGGACCTCTGTATAATGAAGAAAAGGGATCTGGGCTAGAACCAATATTGTCGTTTCCCCATTTGTATCCATAATTTCTGTTGAGATCTACTCCATAAGTCCCGTCATTATTATTCCGCCTGTTTTTCCGCCAGTATCTGTAGAAATAGATGCTGTACACCAGCCCATCTGGATTGACCATGGGAATGATCCAAACTTCGCTTTGATTGACCAGTTTTTTGATATCAGAATCAGACTGGTAGTTTTCTAAGAGATATTTTCCTAATAAATAAGGAACTTCCACTGAAATCCATTCTCTGGCGTGATGGCATCCCAGAAAAATGATTTGCGCTTCATTCTCTTGTTGAAGCACATGATCGCTTATTTTGATGGCATAGATATGGCGTTGCTCGTGTGAATTTCCGATTATTTCAACCTTAGCCAACTGGGGGTATAAATGTTCCAGCAAAAAAAGGTCATGTTCAAGCTCCAAGTAAGAGTGATAGGCCCCATTGACGCCGCCCTGGGAAAAAATATCTCTATCTTCAGAGCCAGAGAAATTTTCGCTTTCAATAGAATAGGCAATCCCTGTATTCTCTAGTTTTATGAGATCTTTGACACCTGCCAATATAAAGATTTGATCTTGTTTTTGCCAAAGGATATCCATATTCATATCCATGATAGTTTGAACGACTTCAGAATCTTTTTTAACCCTTATAATTTCCTTTTCCTCAGAAAACTCAGCCAACAAGACTAAATTTATCAATAAAATCAAAGGGAAAAGTATGATGAGTTTTTTCATTATCATTACCTTATATGCAATATTCATAAAAAAATGAGGATGTTTTCAATATTATTTTATTCTCCACCATGTCTCAGTTTCTTTCAAGTACATTTCACCGCTTATATCCTAAAGTCAAGGCTACTCTTCGCCCTCTTAAACCGTCACCTGAACCATTCTCAAATCCCAATGAAGCGCCACCGTGGAGAAAAAAGTTTTGAAAAATTAGTCCGGTCCCAAATGTGACGTGATAATAAGTGGAATTAATGTTTTTCATTGGTTGAGGATCATAACAGAGTCCCATCCATATGGGGGTTTCGAATTCAAGCCCAAAAAGCTTGGTTGTATTCAGATATTCAATGCCTGTGCCAAAATGAATAATGTTTTTGAAATTTCTGGTTTTTTCTTCTCCAAAGAAATTTGCTTTATATTTGGACCAGTTATAAAAAGTGGCATCTGCAACCACTCTTATTTTTTCAGAAAATCGATAATTTATACCTGCTCCTAAAATGAAAGGCTGCCAAAAACTGGATGCATCCCGGGACGTTATTTTAATATCAGTCTCTACTGGTGCTGCTTCATACCTAAGAATACTATGACTGTCGCTGTTTTTTTTATAGGGTGTTCGGAATACAGCAGCAACTTGGAAGTCTTCAGAGACAAAAAATGTGAGTCCTCCATTGAGATAAAATCCTTTTAATTTATGAGATTTTTTATCTGTAATGATAATGATGCTTTGGTTAAAGTTTTCATTCAGCGCTTTGTTGATTTCTCCTGAAACCAAGTTAATACCCAATCCGAATAAGATTTGATTTCCCAGATTTTTGGATAAAGATAAGTTTGTGTTCCTTAACAGTCCGGTTTGTTCAAAATCTAATTGATATACCACAGAATCTCTTTCTTTATACTGGTAAGAAGCGGGTGGTCTGTCATAGTTTTCCAGAATAGATGTGTTTATAGAGACTCCCCATCCATTCAGATTTAGTGATATCCCTCCAAAGTCCAAAGAATAGAGAGTAAGTAAAGAGTTGCCGTTGGTACGAACCGGACCTGTGTTGACCAATGAATACTTGAATAGACTCGCTATGGTTAAGGATCCATTCAGAACAGCGGTGAATTTAGGCAGCCGGCTCAACTGGGAAGGATTGGTCAGAGAGGAGGAGAGGTCAAAAGCATGGGCATAGTGAGCTCCGCCCATGCTCAGTGAACCCCCTGTAGCCAGTCCGAATATATTCCAGGTCCTCAAAGGGGCTTCGTCCTTATACTGTCCTATAATGAGCTGTGCGCGGACTTTTAAGGGAATCAGTATGTGCAGAAAGATAATGAACACCGCGAGAAATTTGAACCACTTTTTAAACATTCCTTGAATTCTATATTTCTTTTTTACTATTTGCAAATTAAAACTATTTTGAATAGACTATACTGTTTATGGAGTAAAAATGGACACTAAAAAAGCCAGGCGCATAAAGATCGCGGGGACAGGAATGTATGTGCCAGAAAAGGTTTTAACCAATAAAGACCTTGAAAAAATGGTAGATACATCTGATGAGTGGATCACCACAAGGACAGGGATCAAAGAAAGACGAATCACTGCTCCTGATGAAACAACAGCTGATATGGCTGTTCTCGCGGGCCAGAGAGCTGTGAAAGACGCAGGACTTAAAATAAAAGATATTGACTTAATCATAGTGGCCACATCCACTCCTGATACCATTTTTCCATCCACAGCCACTTGGGTACAGAAAGGTCTGAAAGCTGACCATGTGCCTGCGTTTGATCTGTCTGCGGGATGTACTGGATTTTTATACGGAATGATTGTGGCTGAAGGACTTATCCAGTCTGGGGTCTCTCAGAGAATCTTGTTCATAGGAGCTGAATGCTTGACTAAGATCACCAACTGGAAAGACCGCAACACCTGTGTGTTGTTCGGGGATGGAGCAGCCGGAGCCGTCTTAGAGAAGTCTGATGATGAGAGCGGTATACTTTCCTCTTATTGGAAAGCTGATGGAAAACTGGGTGAGCTTCTTATCATGCCTGGGGGAGGGGTAATGAAGCCTGCCTCTCACAAAACAGTGGAGCAGGACCTCCATTATCTGCATATGAAAGGAAATGAAGTGTTCAAACATGCGGTGAAACGGATGGGGGAAGCTGCCTTAATGGCTTTAAAGAAAGCAGGGATAAAAAGAGAGGATATTGATTATTTGATACCTCACCAGGCTAATATTCGAATCATACAAGCCACAGGACGACGATTAAAACTGCCTGAGGAAAAGGTTTTTTCAAATATACATAAGTACGGAAATATGTCTGTGGCCACCATTCCCGTTGGGCTTCATGAACTCAAAGAATCAGGAAAGCTCAAAAAAGGAAGAGATATTGTCATGGTGGCGTTTGGCGCGGGATTCACCTGGGCAGCGGTGGTATACAAATGGTAAAGAAAAGTGAAATGTAAAAGGGGAAATGTGAAATGTAAAAGGGGAAATGTGAAAGGGGAAAGGGGAAATGTGAAAGCGCAAAAAAAAACAGAATAATTTAAAATTGTTTGTTTTCACATTTAGCAATTCACTTTTCCCTTTTTACCGTATTTTTCTCAACACTTACTATTTGAAGATTTTTGGTTGATTTTTGGGAAGATATACTCTATAATAACTATCGTTATTATATAGAATGAAATGAATACAGGAGTTGCACATGAAAACAAGGATTTTTTTATCAGCTGTTTTATCGATATTTGTGTTGGTCCTTGCTGATGCACATTTGGCTTTCAGTCAGGACAATGAGTTTCCAGAAGCTCCCCACTTTGTGCTTGAAGACCTGAACGGCAATGAAATCACTTTAGATGATTTTAAAGGGAAGGTTTTGTTCCTTAATTTTTGGGCAACCTGGTGTCCTCCGTGCCGGGAAGAGATACCAGGATTTGTGGATATATATGAGATTTACAATGATGAAGGAATGGAAATTCTAGGAGTATCTTTAGACCGAAGAGGGAAGGAAGTGGTTAGAAAATTCGCAGAAAAGTATGAAATCAACTATCCTATGGCTATGGGAAACAATCAGTTAATCCAGGATTATCAGCCCGGCCAGTATATTCCCACTACCATTGTTATTGATCGGCAGGGACGGATTCGAGATAAACATGTGGGATATCTGGATAAAACCCTTATAGAAAAGTATTTTCTTCAACTCTCCCAATAAAAAAGACTCATACATATTCTTTCAAAATTCACTGTTTTCATTAATGTGGGTTATCCTCGAGTCGAAATGAAAAGGTTAATGTCAAATAATTTTATTATATCTTAGGATTAATCCTTTTTAATCATGTCCATGCCGAGGTCTATCGCTTTTTTATTCAAAGGAAGCAGGTGATGGTGTCTTTCGGGCAAAGCTTCTTTGAGAGCTGTGATTACGGATTCTTTTTTCACTATTTTATCTGCTTTTAACAGAGCTCCCAAAGCAATCATATTCATGACTTTGGTATTTTCCAACTTTTCTGTGGCTGTCTTTATGGCTGGAACCGCATAAGATTTGATATCTTTTCGGGTGGGTCCTTTTTTTATGGTGCTGCTCTCCCAGATCAATAGTCCGTCTTTTTTGACTTTGGGTTCGAATTTATCCAGAGAAGGAATATTAAAAACTATTGCAATATCAAATTCAGTATCAATGGGAGATGAGATATTTTCATCGCTGATATTGACCATACAGTTGGCAGTACCGCCTCTCATTTCTGGGCCGTAAGAGGGGAACCAGCTGACTTCTTTTCCCTCTTTCATGGCTGCGTAAGCAAGTAAGGTGCCCAAAGAAAGGACTCCCTGTCCTCCGAATCCTGCAAATACCATTTCCTTTAACATCTAGACCTCCTTCTTTTCTGGTTTCTTGAAAACTTTGAGCGGATAATAGGGAAAGACTTTTTCTTCCAGCCATTTCAATGATTCGTCAGGGGTCATTTTCCAGCCAGAGGGACAGTTTGAGGCCACTTCAATAAAAGTGGTTCCCAGCTTTTTCCCTTGATATTCAAAAGCATTCCGCAGCGCTTTTTTTGCTTTTCTGGCATGGGCGGCAGTATCGCAGCTCACCCTTTCCACATAAGCCACCCTTTCAAACTGAGACACGATCTCTGCCATTTTTAAAGGAAGTCCTATTTTTGCTGGATCTCTGCCGTAGGGGGAAGTGCTTGTTTTCTGTCCTTCAAGAGTGGTGGGTGCCATTTGGCCGCCGGTCATGCCGTATATTCCGTTGTTGATAAAAATAAAAGTAAAATTTTCACCCCGGTTGCAGGCATGAAGAGTCTCTGCGGTTCCAATGGCAGCTAAGTCTCCGTCTCCCTGGTAAGAGAACACATACCTGTTAGGAAGCATTCGTTTGATCCCTGTGGCTACAGCCGCAGCTCTTCCGTGAGCTGCTTCCTGCATGTCCACGTCCATGTAATCATAAGCAAAAACAGAACATCCTACGGGACACACTCCCACAGTTTTTTCCTGAATATCCATTTCTTCGACCACTTCCATAAGCAGTTTATGAATTGTGGAGTGAAAGCATCCCGGACAGTAATGCATTCTTTTATCGGTCATGGTTTTGGGCTTTTGATAAATAAGTTTGTGTCCTTTTTTCATGATATCACTCCTTGACCTTCTTTATATGTTCATAGATTTCATCGGGATTAGGAACAATTCCACCCATGCGTCCGTAAAAATGGACCGGCTTTTTACCGCAAACTGCAAGTCTGACATCTTCCAGCATCTGTCCTGCGTTCATCTCAATAGATATAAAGAATTTGACTTTATCCTTTTCCGTATATTCTCCTAATTTCTCCCAGGGAAAAGGCCACAGGGTCTGGGGTCTGAAAAGACCGACTTTCATTCCCTTTTCCCGGCCAATATCCACTGATTTCCGGGAGACCCTGGAAGTCAGCCCAAACGAGACAATAATGATCTCTGCATCTTCAGTATGGTATTCCTCAAACCGGACTTCGTTTTGTTTTATTTTTTTGTACTTTTTTTGGAGCTTCTGGTTCTTTTTCTCCATGTCTTCGGATTGAATATACAGGGAAGTCAGAATATTGCGTTCTCTGTCTTTTGTTTTTCCTGTGGTAGCCCAGGGTTTTTTGGGTTTGTATTCAACAGGATCTGGCAGTTCTACTTTTTCCATCATTTGCCCTATGGCTCCGTCCGAAAGCATGGTCACAGGTATTCTGTACTTGTCAGCCAGCTCAAATCCCAGGTACACAAAGTCCACCATTTCTTGAACAGAGTTGGGAGCCAGGACAATGGTGTGATAATCACCGTGCCCTCCTCCTTTGGTGGACTGGAAGTAATCGCTCTGGCTGGGCTGTATGGTACCCAATCCCGGTCCTCCGCGCACCACATTGCAGAAAAGACAGGGGATTTCTGCGCAGGCAATATAAGAAATTCCTTCCTGCATCAAAGAGAATCCCGGAGAAGAGGTGGTGGTGAGAACCCGGGCTCCGGCTCCTCCGGCCCCGTACATCATATTCACAGCAGCTAATTCGCTTTCTGCCTGGATGAGAACATAATCATGTTTGGGTTCCTGTTGGGCCAGATATTCGATCACTTCTGACTGGGGTGTGATGGGATAACCAAAATAGCCCTGAAGGCCAGCTCTGATGGCTGCTTCTCCTAAGGCTTCATTGCCTTTCATAAGTCTTAGTTCACCCATGGTTCCTCCTCTCCTTAGACGGATCCTGTTTTCGATAAACAGTGATGGCAGCATCCGGACATATCACAGCGCAGTTCATGCAGGCAATGCAGTCATCCTCCTCTTTCAGATAAGCATAATGAAGACCATAGCTGTTGGTGTCAGAGGTGTTTAATGCCAGACAATCTGTGGGGCAGCTAGTGACACACAGGTTGCATCCTTTGCACCTTTCAATGTCGAATTCAACAGTACCTTTTGCAGGCATGATATCCTCCAATTATAAAATTATGAATGTTATTATGGTGAGTAAAAATCATATGACCCCCATATTTAAGAAGTTGGATGTTTGAATTTAAGAAAGATATTCACTTTTTGTTTTAATCTAAAGTTCAAAAGAGAGCACTCTATGAGAGTGGCACTGAACATTGACGGCTGCGGGCATGGAAGCAATATGACAGGGAAATGCCTCCACATGAACACCCAAAGAAGTGATTCTTCCACCCATTCCCTGAGGCCCGATTCCAAGATTGTTGATTTTTTCAAGCAGTCTTTTCTCCATGTCTGCATAAAAAGGATCTGGATTGGGGGAACCAAGGGGTTTCCTCAGCAGAGCTTTCTTTGCTAATAGAGCCGAGTATTCGAAATTTCCTCCCAAACCCACTCCTACTATGGTAGGGGGACAGGGATTGGAACCTCCTTGTTCTATGGTTTCCACCACAAAGTCTTCGATGCCTTCCTTGCCTGCGGCAGGAGCAAACATCCGGACCTGACTCATGTTTTCAGCGCCTCCGCCTTTGGCCACAAATTGGACTTTAAAATGATCTCCTTTATCCAGCTCCCAGTGAATATAAGCGGGGGTGTTATCGCCGGTGTTTTTTCTGCGGATCGGATCAGCAACCACTGATTTTCTTAGATATCCTTCTTTATATCCTTGTATGGTGCCTTGGGTAATGGCATCTCGCAGACTATCCAGACCATTGTCCCGGTTAAATCGAACATCTTCGCCCAGTTCGACAAAAAAAACTGCCAGTCCTGTATCCTGACACAGACCCAATTTTTCATCTTTGGCGATCTGAGCATTTTGTTTGATCTGCTCAAATACAGCTTTTCCAGCAGGAGATTCTTCCCTCTTTTCCATTTCTTCAATGACCTTCATCACATCGTCTTGAAGCTCAAAATTAGCTTTCTGAACAATGTCTCTCACTTTATCTCTTACTTCAGATAGATTAATAGTTTTCATATAATACCTCCCGGTTTATAAATGATTGAATTTGAGTGAATATATATGTTATTTGATATTATTGACATGAAATATCAGTTTAGGACTCTGTAAAATTCCTGTCAAGTAAAAACCGAATCGAGAGGGATTCTTTAAGGTTTGATCTCCTTATGCCTATTTGAGTTTAGGCAGGATTTTTCAATAAAAAAATTATTTGCTTGAGCAAAGACAAAGTCCGTCAGTCAGTGGTGCGGTTTTCTATGCGTTTGAAAGGTTCTTTGATTCGCTCTCGGGCATAAGGGCTTAATGAATATTTCAAGCCATATTGGCTGTGCATGTGTATGGCTTCGATATCCATCTGTGCTGCTTTTTGGTATCGGCTGAGGGCTTCCTCTCTTCTTCTCATCAGGTCGAGCATATGTCCCTGCCAAATCAATGCCACTGCCTCATAATTTTCTTTTTCCTGTTCAGCGGATTCCTGCTCCATCCTTTCAAACACTAACAGGGCTTCTTCATAGTCTTTGGTGTCATAAAGAGCAAATCCTGTTCTGAGAAAACCAGTAATGGTCTCAAACTTATCCAGCCATTCTCTTGAGTACTTTTTGACTATTTTTTTGCTGGAATGCCATCCCCAGCCAAACGAGCTCAGGATTCCATCTGGAGAAGACCTCTGCTCTTTTTTCCAGGTTCCTAAAGAAGCTTTGTACGCGGAAATCTCTTCCTCTGAGACAGCGGGCAAATTTTTGATGAAATTTTTAAGTTCTGAAAAGAACTTTTCTGGCTGTTCACTATAAATCCCGTGTCCTGCTTTCTCAAACATTATCATTTGAGCTTGGGGATGATTTTCTTTCAACACTTCTGGCTTTTTCTCTCCCCAGGTCAAGTCATATTTCCCTTCCATAATAAGAGTGGGTATAGGACAGTTGTCAAAAGCTCCGGTAAGGTCAACCGTTCCCTGGCTCTGATTCATGATGCTGTTGAAATTTTCATCATGATCCCATTCATAGAGCGCGATTTGAGCCAACCGTTCTTTGGTGGGTTTGTAGAAATGCTGGCGCTTCCAATCGCCGTTGAGGAAATTGTTGTACAAAAGTATCTGGATGAATTTCTTGCGCGGGAGATTTTGCTTATAAGAAAGAACCATTGCTTTTTTTCTTATCTCCATGAGCATGGCTTTTTCTTGTTTTGACATATATTTTCCCTGACGTGATTTTCCGGTATCAGCTTTAAAGCCCGGCGAAGCACCCAGAAGAATCAATCCCGACACATTCTCCGGATAGTTCACAGTATAAAATTGAGCAAGAAATCCTCCGTAGGAATATCCCAGGACAACCCATTTATCGATTTCAAGAGCTTTTCGAATGCCATCCAAATCTTCCACAGCCTGATGAACCGAATATCCTTCTTCTCCGGGTTCAAAATCCGATAAGCCGCAGCCGCGCTGATCATAATAAATCACCCTTGCGTATTTCTTGGCTTTAGAAAACCAGGGATGGAAATAGTGATGGGTTCCCCCCGGACCTCCGTTGATAAGAACCAGAGGCATGCCTTTTCCTTGTTCCTCTACATACAATTCAGCATCCCCCACATTGATTCTGTGTTTTTTTAAATCCAGCCGGTCGCACCATCTCTCAACATAAGGTATTTCAGTCACCAGATCAGGCTCTATATGGACCGCTCGGTCCAGAATAGATTCTCTGTTTTCCAAATCCATTTCAGGAAAACCGGTTTCCTCAGAACATGAAAACAAAACAAGAATCATAATCATGACGGTTGATGTTTTTATCAAAAGAGTGAACCCCAGTATTAACTCAAATCTTGACTTCATCAAAATCCCTCCTGCATCTTTATTCTATAAATATCACCGAACCTGAACTATTCATAAAAAATGGATATGCTATTACTATTAGTATATTTTCATAGAAGCACAAGATTTTTTCAAGAACAATGATTTTGACATTTTTCTTGCTTGTACTTTTTATTCTAATCGCCATTTTTCACCCACTGAGGCGAGTTGATTTGAAACTCATGTGTAGCTTGTGCTCGCTAAAAAAGCATTTAAAATATTACCTTTCGCATTTTACTTTTTGCCTTTTGCTGCATTATGTCGCTTCAGCCACACCTGAATTTCTCTGAGCTCTATACTTCATTGACTCGTGAGTAATTCAGGTGAATAATGAAATTTAAATCCGCATAAATAGAATTCTACCATTTATATTTAAAGACGCAATCTATTGCTTTTTTGTTGTCATATTTTTTTGTGAGAAATTTTTTCTTCTGGGACGTCTTATGAGGTGGAATAATAAGGAGAGTGGATATGGAAACTCATAAGGGTATAAGTCACAAAAACCAAGAATGTTGGAGAAGAGCCAGGGACCTGACAGTCAATATTTACAGACTTGTGTCAGACAGTCCTTTGAACTTTGACCAAGAATTGAAAGAGGCGTTAACAAAGACAACTGTTTCTGTCATGTCTCATATTGCCATGGGAAACGAACAATCTGTTCAAACAGAATTTATCAAGCATCTCAGATATGCTCGGATATCCCTTGTCACTTTGAGGACCTATCTTGTGATCATCCGTGAGTTGGGATACATAGGAGAGGGAGATTTTTTAGATTTTGATGACCAAAGTATTCAGATTGCTGTTTTTATCGATAATCTTATCAAAAAAAACAAAGTGAGCTAAGCGCATTTTCCGAAATCAACCCTAGATCAGATTCACAGCCATCCGGCGAATACCTAGATTTTTAGGTTTAGGGCCATAAGCTTCATCTCTGTCATTTCTTGGATAGCGTATTTAAGCCCTTCTCTCCCAAATCCGCTTTCTTTGATTCCTCCATAAGGCATATGGTCAATGCGGAAAGTCGGTATGTCATTGACAATGACTCCACCCACGTCCAGCGCATGGTATGCGCGGAATGCTTTGTTCAAATCACGGGTAAAAACTCCGGCTTGGAGTCCGTAAATGGAATTATTGACTTCCCTGAGAGCTTCCTCAAAATCTTTATATTTATACACCACCGCCACTGGAGCAAACGCTTCCAGCCATGAAATTCTTAAGTCTGGCTTGCAGTCAGTGATTACTGTGGGCTCAAACATGGATCCATCTCTTTTTCCGCCGCATACGATGCGAGCTCCGCTGTTAATGGCTTCTTCAAGCCATTCTTCGGTCTGTTTGGCTGCTTGCTCATTGATCATGGGACCCACATCAGTGGTCTCTTTCATAGGATCTCCCATTTTGAGATTTTTCACAGAATCAATAAAATCTGACATGAATCGATGGTATATTTTTTCATGCAGATAAACACGCTGTATAGAAATGCAGATCTGACCTGAATAGGCATAAGCGCCCAAAACAGTTCGCGGAAGAGCATACTCCAAATTCGCATCAGGTTCGATCACCACTGCAGCATTTCCTCCCAGTTCTAGGGTTACAATCTTTTTATGGGCTCTTTTTTTTAGCTCCCATCCAATATCAGGGCTCCCGGTAAATGTGATCATCTTGACTTTTTTATCTTCAACCAAGGCGTCTGCTGCTTTGTAACCACAGGGGACCGCATTAAAACCACCTGCAGGATAATCTGTGTTTTTTATGATGTCCGCCAGGATCATGTCTGTAATGGAGACCTGGGAGGCGGGTCTGGATATAAAGCTGTTTCCTGTTGCCAGGGCAGGCGCCACTTTATGGGCTACCAGGTTAAGAGGAAAATTAAATGGAGTGATCCCAGCGATCACACCGATCGGAAAGTGCCGCACAAATCCCCAGCGCTTTTCAGTCTGAGGCATGAGATCAAGGGGGATGATCTCTCCGTTTATCCGCTTGGCTTCTTCAGAGGCGATTTTAAAGGTATTCACAGCTCTGGATACTTCCACCCGGGCAGATTTGATAGGCTTACCAGCTCCCAAAACAATGGATTCAGCAAGTTCTTGTTCCCTTTTTTTTATCTCGTCTGATATCTTTTCCAGGACTTGAGCCCGTTCTCCGCTTGATAAGACTTTTGTTTTTTGGAATGCTTTGTATGCCTGCTGAACAGCCTGTTCCACTTTTGTTTTATCGGCAAAGTGGACAAAGGCCACGGCTTTTCCGTCATAAGGGGATTTGATCTCACGTTTTTCAGACCCCACTTCCCATTTTCCGTTTATCAGTATTTTGTGTTCTTTCATTTTTCCTCCTCAAACCATTTCACCTGACCTATTCATAAAAAAATGGCGATGTTCATTTATTTGTTTTGATCTCAAGGATATGCATACTTTTTAAAAAAATGACAACTGAAATATTTTTGTTTGTTTTTACTTTCATTTTAATCG
>Ga0180434_10001063_pt1 | contig 40187 bp, 46 predicted proteins | sample SS_ome_7_FD_132453 | JGI IMG/M metagenome (GOLD analysis project Ga0180434, IMG submission 132453) | Hypersaline lake sediment archaeal communities from the Salton Sea, California, USA - SS_1_D_2 metaG | ecosystem: Environmental > Aquatic > Non-marine Saline and Alkaline > Hypersaline >... | reverse complement strand
TCGCCTGGCGCAGCATCCTCTCGGGGATGATCCTGATGTGGGCGCGGGGCCTGAGCGAGTTCGGGGCCGTCGTCATCCTGGCCTATCACCCGATGGTCGCGCCGGTTCTCCTCTACGAGCGTTCCGAGTCCTTCGGGCTGCGCTACGCGCGGCCGGTGGCGACGTTGATGATCCTGATCTGCCTGACGACCTTTGCCGTGCTGCGCGTGACCGCCGGGCGGAAGCGAGGCGCGGCGTGAGCGCGCAGTGGGCGCGCGGCAGCTTGCAGGTCGCAGACCTGTGGATCGACCTGGGCGAATTTCACCTGTGCCAGATCGGTCTCGACATCGCCCCCGGCGAGTACTTTGTCGTCCTCGGCCCGACCGGCGCGGGGAAAACGGTGTTGCTGGAAACCATCGCCGGCCTGTACCGGCCCAAAAAGGGCCGCATCCTCGCGGACGGCGAGGAGATCACGGACGTGCCGCCGGAGCAGCGCGGTATTGGGTTCGTCTACCAGGACTATGTGCTGTTCCCGCACCTGAGCGTGGAGGGAAACATCGCGTTCGGCCTCCACATGCAGCGGCAGGAGAGCGAGGTCATCGAAAAGCGCGTGGCGGAGATCAGCGATCTTTTGGGGATCGATCACCTGCTCCACCGCCGGCCCGACACGCTGAGCGGGGGCGAGAAGCAGCGAGCGGCGCTGGCCCGGGCGCTCGTCGTCGAGCCGCGGCTCCTGCTCCTGGACGAGCCGCTGAGCGCGCTCGATCCGGAGACGCGCGAGGGGCTACAGCGAGAACTGGCTCGCCTGCACCGGGAGCTGGGCACCACCACGCTCCACGTCACCCACGATTTCGAGGAGGCCATCGCGCTGGGAGATCGCATCGCCGTCCTGAACGAGGGGCAGGTCGTGCAGGTCGGCCCGCCGGAAGAGATCTTTCGAAAGCCCGCCTCCGAGTTCGTGGCTCGCTTCGTGGGAGTGAGGAACATTTTCCGGGGAGAAATTCGTCGGCGGGGGGATGGCGGCAAGGCGCTCGGCCTCGACGGGCTGGAGATCGCGGTGGTCACCGAGCTTGAGGGAAAAGTCCACGGTTCGATCCGGCCGGAGGACATCCTGCTGTCCAGAGAGCCGCTCCATTCCAGCGCGCGAAACGCCTTCCGGGGCCGGATCGTGAACATCGTGGACAAGGGCATCCTCGTCTACGTCACCGTGCGCGTTCTGCTCGACACTGATCCGGGCCGGTCGCCGGAATTCACCTGCGTGATCACCAGGACGTCGGCGGAGGAGATGAGGCTGCGCGAGGAGATAGACGTGCACATCGCCTTCAAGGCCTCGGCGGTGCACGTCTTTTGAGAGTGAAGAGGAGTGTTTGAATGTCGAGTTCCCGTCTGTTGTTGATACTCGTTCTATTGCTCGTGGTGATCGTCGGCGGCGTGGCTGTGGCTGCGGCGGCGGGAGTCAGGGCGCTGGCGCCACTGCGCCTGCCCTTTGATTACTCGTGGAACATCCTGGTCGAGGAGGCGGACGGCATGGCAGAGTGCGCCGAGTGCCACGAGACGGCCGAGTTCCACACCTGCACTACCTGCCACGACGACCACGGCGCGATCGAGCTGGAGGACCTGCCCTTTTACGCCCTGATCGCCTTCACCGGCGACGTGCCGCAGCCGGGGTTCGTCCGCGTCAACGACGTCCTGCCCTACCGCGACCAACCCCACACCTACGTGCCCCTGCTCGACTTTTTGGCGGAGCAGGGCGTGACCGGTTTCGAGAGCGTGACGCTGGCCTCGCGGGACGAGGGGTTCGTGACCATCGAGCGGTCCAACCTGGCCGCCTCGTCGCTGCTGATGCCCTACGAGGACGGCATTCGCTTCGCCGACGAGAACCTGCACGTCTCCACCTGGATGAAGGGGATCACGCGCATCGTCGTCGTGGGGGAGGAGAGGCCCTTGCAGATCGACGGAGAGGCGACCTCGATGGGCCGCCTGCTCCTGGGGCCGACCCGCTCCGTCACCGTCGAGCAGACCGACGTGATGCTCAAGAGCGAGACGGACGGCCAGATCCGCGAGGCCAAGACCGCCTCCCGCGTCGAGGGCGCGCCGATCGAGGCCGTCGTCGCCGACCCGGCGTTCGAGATCCTCTTCGCGCGCGACGGGAGCGGGCAGGAACACGCGCTGACCGCGCAGGAAGCGCGGGACGCGATCCTTTATGCGGGGAGAGACGGCGTCATCCTGGTGCTGCCGGACCGCGGTCGCAGCCAGTGGATTAAGAACGTGGTCGAGATCGTTTCAGAATAGAGATGAAGAGAATTCTATTTCTTGCGCTCACATTGCTCGTTGCCCTGGTCGGCTGTGGCCCATCCTGGGAGGCGACGCTCATTCAGCCGGACGGCAGCCCGTTCACGGTGAACCGGGATACCCTCGATTCGTTGGCCGAGTTTGCCGAGGAGGAGGGCGTCCCTGTGGAGCGGGTGCTGTTTGCAGGCGAACACTATGCCGTCGAGCGGTTGATCGTCACCGATACAGATGGGACGCGGCGCGAGTACGATTGGGCGCAGGCGGCCATTGATGCCTGGTGGCAGGACGATGGGCAAGTCGCCATTGACGGCGAGACATTCCCGGCCTCTCGCGTCGAGGTGGAGCCGCCCGCGTTGTTGGAGCAGGTCGAGGCGAGCATCGTGGACATTGCGCCCACCATCGCCGCCGCCCTGGGCATCGCGGCCCCATCCCAGGCGACCGGGCGGGCGTTGGATGCGCCCCGGGCCGATCACGTGCTGCTCCTCTTCCTGGATGGCCTGGGCTACGTCCGCTACACCGAGGCGCTGGCAGACGGATTGATCCCCTATCTGGCGACGCTGGAGAAACCCCGCGTCGGCCTGACGACGTATCCGCCGTGCACCGTCGTCAGCACGGCCTCGCTGCTCACCGGCGCGCCGCCGAGCGTGCACAGCGCGACCCAGCGCAACATCCACAAGACCGAGACAGAGACGCTGTTCGACACAGCGACCGCCGCCGGGCTGCGGGTGGTGGCCGTCGAGGGGTATGCCGTGAGCTTTAACCTGCGCAGCGCCGAGCTGCGACTCTCCGGCGACCGGGACGGGAACGGCAGCACCGACGACAACGTGCTCGCCAACGCGCTGGCGGTGCTGGAGGAGGGCATGCCCGACCTGTTCTACGTCCACTTTCACGGGATCGACGACGCCGGGCACGAGTACGGCCCCGGCGCGCCGGAGGAAAAAGCCAAGATCCGCGAGGTAGACGCAGCCGTGGAGCAGATCGTCGAGGCCGCGCCGCCGGGCACGCTCGTCATCGTCTTTGCCGATCACGGCATGCACGCGGTGAACGAGTCGGGGCGCCTCGGCAACCACGCGCACTTGATCGAGCGGGATATGTTTATCCCTGTGCAATTGACAATGAAGCAATGAACAATTATCAATAAGGAGGCGAGATGAAACGTATTGGATTGGTTTTGAGTATCGGCGTCGTGTTAGCCTTGCTGCTAGCGGGCTGTGGCGGCGGTGGGGCTCCCCAGGTGGACTGGGAGTTAAAAGTCACCGGGGCGGTGGATAGCCCGCTCACTCTGAGCTACGCCGATCTGGTCGGGATGGAGCAGGTGGATCTGACCGATGTGCAGATGGAAAAGTCCACCGGCGAGACCGAACTCGGTTCCTGGAGCGGCGCGCCGCTGGACGCGATCTTTCAGCAGGCCGGCGCCAGCGCCAACTATGTCTCGGTGACGGCCATCGCCGCCGACGGATACGCCATCGAAATCAGCAAGGATGAACTGCAAGGGGCCATCGTCGCGCTCAAAAAGGGCGACGAGTGGATCGCCGAGGCCGCGAGCGAGGAGGGCAAAGGCCCCATCCGCATCGTCTGCCCTCAGACGCCGGGCAATCGCTGGGTGTTCCAGTTGCAAGAGTTACAGGTAAACGAATAATTTAACATAACAGGAGAGAAAAAAATGAAAAGAGTACTGGTCGTTCTGAGTCTTTTGGTCGTGCTGGTTGGGTTGTTGGCCGGATGTGGCGGAGCAGCGCAGGAGCCTGCGGGCGGATCGGGTGAGGTTGCACTCAAGATCACGGGCAACGTCGAGAATGAGATGGCCTGGTCCGAGGAAGAGGTACGGGCGATGGACACCATCGAGGCCGAGTCCATCAACAAGGAAGGCGAGACCAAGACCTACACCGGCGTGCCCATCAACACGCTGCTGGAAAAGGCGGGCGTCAAGGATGGCGCGACGACGGTCGTGTTCGTGGCGGAAGACGATTACACGGCGGAGGCCACGCTGGCCGAGGTTCAGGGCTGCGCCGACTGCATCGTCTCCTTCCGCAACCAGGGCGGGTTCAGTATCGTTATGCCCGGTTTCTCCGGCAAGCTGCAAGTCAAGGGCGTGGTCGAAATTCAGGTCAAGTAGAGTAACGATGAGAACCGGGAGGGGTGATTGGTGCGCGCACCGATCACCCTCTATTTGTGAATCACAGGGGATTTACAAGACACCATGTTCAAACCGCCATCATTTGAAAACGCCGTCAAACTGTTCAAGCTGTGGGGATTTCAGGTGGAACCCGGCCCGCAACCCGAGGAGGTTACGCTCATCTTGGAAGGATCCGATCACCGAACGTACACCGTATACAAAGCCAGCATGCTTCCCCAGATAGCCGCCATTGCTCTACGCATCCGTTGGCAGAACGGAGCTATGGCTTCCGAGAAGTGGGCGGGGGTTGTTTCCTGATTGGCTACACCTGGGCGACGAACTTGACCGAAAGGCTGAAGCTTTGTATACTGATACTCCTTTTACATCACTGCAAATGAGGAGTCTACATGGACCTTTTACGTGACGAGACCGGCCGACTACACATCCAAACGGAGCTGATGGCCGAGTCGCTGATGGACAAATCGCTGCTGGATGGCACCGAGACGGAGACGGTTTTCCGCGCGCTGCCCAACCTCAACGTCATCAAACTGGGCGGCCAGAGCATCATAGATCGCGGGCGCGCGGTCGTGCTGCCGCTGCTGGACGAGATCGTCGCCGCCCGACCCGATCACGAATTGCTCGTCGTGACCGGCGGCGGGACGCGCAGCCGCCACGTCTATGCCATCGCGTTGGACCTGGGCATGCCCACCGGCGTGCTGGCCAAGCTGGGATCCAGCATCAGCGAGCAGAACGCGCTGATGCTCTCGATTCTGCTGGCGCCGCACGGCGGGATCAAGATCGGCCACGACGATCTGGTCAAGCTGCCCGCGTACATGGCGCTCGGCTCGATTCCCGTGATGCACGCCATGCCGCCCTATGGCCTGTGGGAGGAGCCGGCGACAAGGGGGCGCATCCCGCCTCACCGCACCGACAGCGGCGCGTTTCTCACCGCCGAGGTGGTGGGCGCGAAACGCTGCATCCTGGTCAAGGACGAGCGGGGACTGTTCGCCGCCGATCCCAAGAAGGACCCGACGGCTGACTTTATCTCCGAGATCGAGGTGAACGAGTTGCTGGCGCTGGACCTGGCCGATCTGGCCGTGGAGCGAGCGATGCTGCGCGCCCTGGCTTGCTCGCGCAGCGTCCGCGAGGTGCTCATCGTCAACGGGCGAGAGCCGGGCAACCTGACGCAGGCGCTGGCGGGCGAGAACCCTGGGACGCGGATTTACCGTGACGGCTGATCCCGCCGCCGAGGCCCGCGCGGACGGGGAGGCTTGACCTCAAAATCGCCTCCCTCGATCTGCAGCGCGTGGCCCTCGGTCAGGGCCAGGGCTACTTGATGGCGAGCGTGAGCGACGATGCGTTGAAAACTGGAGCGGGAGATGCCCATGTGCTCCGCCGCCTCGATCTGGGTCAACCCTTCTCGGTCGGCGAGGCGCAGGGCCTCCAGTTCCTCCTGGAGCAGCGTGACGTGGCGCAGCCCGTCCAGGGGCGCGCCGGTTGGCTTGTAGATGGCCGGTTGGGGCGCCCGAGCCAGGATACGCCGTTTGCGAGGACGAGGCACGGGTTAGTCCTCGTCTTGCTTGCGGCGGCGGCGACCGCGTCCCTTGCTGCGCTCGCCCTCCGGCTCTTCGGCCTGCTCGCCTCGGGGCAGATAGACGATTTCGGCGCCTGTCTCGGCGGCGATCTTTTCCAGCTCTGCCCGGCGCACGCGCGTCTTGAAGACTTTCAGGTCAGCGCCTTGAGCGGCGACGATGGCAAAGCGCGGCCGACCCGCGCCCTGTCCGACGTGTCTGCGTTGGCGTACAAATAGTTTGCTCATGGTACTCCTTTACTGGGAAATTTGTTTTTGGGCCCATTTTGGGCATATACCCAAAATTAGTATACATTATGTAGAGAGGTTTGTCAATACTCATGTTATGGATTGGATTGGACGATACAGATAACTTGGAATCGCGAGGCACCGGCCACCTGGCCCGCCAGATCGCCGCCGCGCTGGCTGTCGATTATCCCGTGCTGGGCGTGACGCGCCACCAACTGCTGCTGGACCCTCGCGTGCCGTATACGAGGAAAAACAGCAGCACCGCCATTGCCCTGGACGTGAACGGCAAACTCGACCCGACGGCGCTGTGGGAGCGAGTGCGGGCGCTGATGCTGGCGGATTTTCAACCGGGCAGCGATCCGGGCCTGTGCGTAGCGCGGGACGTCCCTGCCACGATCACCGAATTTGGCCGGTTGGCTCAGCGCCGGGTGGTGACGCAGAAAGAGGCGCGGGAGTTGGCCGCCGTCCACGACATCGCCCTGATCGGGTTGGGCGGCGACGAGGATGGCGTCATCGGCGCGTTGGCGGCGGTGGGGCTGGCTGCCAGCGGCGACGATGGGCGGTACGTGCTGGTGGGGCGCTCCCGCGAATTGAGGGGACTGCAACCGATCTCGGCTCTGCTCGAAGCGGGCATCGCCGCCGTGCAGACACTCGACGGTCAGCCGGTGGCGCAGGGCATGGTGCAATCGGACAAGCTGCGCCCTGCCCGGCGCGGCGGTCGCCCCGTCGCCGTCGTCGAGTGGGCCGGCGAGCACTGGCGACCGCTCAAGCTCGACTGAAGAAGTAGGCGCATTTCCCTTCTAATCACGTCGGTATATAATTGTAGGTATGGAGGCGTCAGTTAATTCAATGGCCGGTACAGCTAACGCGGAAGGTCTGACAGAGCGCGTAGACCTCTACCGTGTCGACGCGTGCCGCAAACTGGATTCTGAACAGCGGTCGAAAATGGGGCAGTTTTTCACCTCTCCTCCGATCGCGCGATTCATGGCGTCTCTGTTTGGAGATTCGACGGAAGAAATTCGCCTGCTGGATGCCGGGGCGGGTGTGGGAACTCTGACCGCAGCTTATGTGGAAAACGTTTGCCTGTGTGATGCACGACCGCACACAGTTTCCGTGATAGCCTACGAGTTGGAGCCGCTGTTGGTTGAATATCTCCACTCTACGCTGGTCGAATGTCGAGAGGCATGCCAGGAATGCGGGGTAGAATTCACCGGGAAGGTGCTGGAGGAAGACTTTATCCACGCCGGTGTAGACATGCTGAGAGGGGGATTGTTCCCCGTCGAACGCTACTCGTTTAACCGGGCCATTTTGAACCCCCCGTACAGAAAAATTCGGAGCGATTCGAGGTATCGTCGTCTGTTGAGCGGCATCGGCATCGAAACGAGCAATCTATATGCCGCGTTTCTGGCGCTCGCTGCGGGTCTATTGGAACCAGGCGGCGAGTTGGTCGCCATTACTCCGCGCAGTTTTTGCAATGGTCCCTATTTCAAGCCCTTCCGCGAGCTGTTCCTGGACCGTATGGCGCTGCGTCGTATTCACGTTTTCGAGTCCAGGGAAGAAGCGTTTAGCGCCGACGACGTTTTGCAGGAGAATATCATTTTCCACGCCGTGAAGCATGGCAAGAGAGGAAAGACGCTTATCTCTGCCAGCCACGGCGCGTCTGTGAATGGTATGACCATCCGCCAGGTGGACTATGAGCAAGTCGTCAAGCCTGACGATTCGGACTTGATCATCCACATTGCTACGAGTGAGATGGACCAGTTCGTGTTGGATTGGCTCGAGGTTTTTCGGTATTCCCTGGACGATCTTGGCGTAGCCGTTTCCACCGGGCGTGTCGTTGATTTTCGCGCCAGGGAATTTCTGCGATCTGACCCCAATGGCGATACGATGCCCTTGATATACCCGACCCACTTTCACAATGGGTTTGTCCAATGGCCCAAGCCTGGCAGTAAAAAGCCCAACGGCATTGTCCTTGCCCCGCGTACGGAATCGCTCTTGCTGCCTTCTGGGAACTATGTCCTGGTCAAGCGTTTCTCTGCCAAAGAGGAGCGCCGTCGCGTCGTCGCCGCCATCTACGATTCACAGCGGATTCGTGCTCCGAACGTGGGGTTTGAAAATCACTTGAACGTTTATCACCGCGCCAATGCCGGGCTGCCTATGAAAGCAGCAAAGGGACTGGCTCTGTTTCTGAACTCGACATTGGTAGACAGCTACTTTCGTCAGTTCAACGGCCATACTCAAGTCAATGCCACCGATCTCAGAATGCTGCGGTATCCGAGTTGGGAGACTCTGGAATCGCTGGGCGCTGGTATTGGAGACGAGTTTCCCTCTCAGAGAGAGATCGACGAATTGTTGGAAAAGGAGATCCGCCGTATGACAGATATACAGTCTCCCAACCCTGTGACCGCCAAGCAAAAGATAGAAGAAGCATTGGAGATTCTCAAGGCCCTGGGTTTGCCAAGAGGCCAGCAGAATGAACGATCTGCTCTCACTCTGCTGGCATTGTTACATCTAAAACCGGAAATACCCTGGTCTGAGGCCCAGGATCCCCTGATGGGGATCACGCCCATCATGGAGTTCTGCCGGGATCATTACGGCAAGGAATACGCTCCGAATACGCGCGAGACGTTTCGCAGGCAGAGTATGCACCAGTTTATGGATGCCGGCCTCGCTGTTCCCAACCCTGATGACCCAGGCCGGCCCGTCAACAGCCCCAAGTTTTGCTACCAGATCGAGCCGACCGCGCTCGAATTGCTCAGGACTTTTGGGACAAGCGCGTGGGCGAATAATTTGGAGACCTATTTGAGATCGGTGGAAACGTTGAAACAACGGTACGCACGAGCGCGTGAGATGAAAATGGTGCCCGTGACCTTGGCGGAGGAAAAGGATATTTATCTGACGCCCGGAGCACACAGCAGGCTGGTGAAAGCCATCATCCACGAGTTCGCACCAAGATTTGTGCCTGGTGGTCACGTAATCTATGTGGGCGACACGGGCGACAAATGGCGATACTTTGACGAAGAGGCGCTTGGTTCCCTGGGCGTGACCGTGGACACTCACGGGAAGATGCCCGACGTGGTGATTCATCATCTCGCCAAAGATTGGTTGGTACTCATCGAGGCGGTTACGAGCCACGGTCCGGTGGACGCCAAACGCCGGGAAGAGCTGGCGACGCTTTTCCAGAAAGCGCGCCCAGGGCTGGTCTATTCACAGCTTTTCTAACTCGCGCTGACATGGCGAAATACATCAGCAACATTTCCTGGGAAACAGAAGTCTGGGTTAGAGAAGCAGGGACGCATCTCATTCACTTTGATGGCGAGCGCTTCCTGGGACCTTACGATAATTAGCGTCGTGTTGCGGCGAGTATATAGTGACTGGAATTTTGCAAGCTGAGGAGGTGGCTTATCGCTACCCACAAAACGACCGAGGACTGCTCTCCACATCGCTGAACATCCACGGTGGGGAATCAGTGTTCATCGCGGGGCCTTCGGGCTGCGGCAAGAGCACCCTGGCCCGCTGCCTGGCCGGTCTGATCCCGCATCTCTACCGCGGTCGATTGACCGGCGAGGTGTGGCTGGACGGTCTGCGCACCACCGAGGCTCCTCTGTGGAAACTGACGGAACGAGCGGGCCTCGTCTTTCAGAACCCCGCCGCGCAGATGTTGGCCCTGTCGGTGGAGGAAGAGATCGTCTTTGGGCTGGAGAATCTGGGACTGTCGCCCGCCGTCATCCGAGAGCGGTTGGAGACGATCCTGGCGCGTTTTGGCCTGGAACCGCTCCGCAACCGCTCGCCGCAGACGTTATCGGGCGGCGAGCAGCAAAAGTTGGCGCTGGCGGCGATCACGGCCCGCCAGCCGCCGGTGCTGGTGCTCGACGAACCGCTCTCGATGCTAGATAGCAGCGCCGCGACCAGCCTGATCGATCACCTGGCCGATCTGACGCGCGTCGGTGCGACCGCCGTCATCTGCGAACACCGGGCCGAGTTCCTGCGCGCCATCCCAGACCTGCGCACGATCCACCTCAACGGCCACGCCCTCGAAGAAGTCCAATCGTTGGAATCCCCGCCCCCAATCACGGATCACGCATCACGTTTCACCTTGGAAGCTTCAGGTCTGGGCGTCGAGTTGGGAGGACGCTCCATCCTGCGAGGGCTGAGCTTTTCGGCGACCGGCGGGCAGGTCGTGGCGGTGGTCGGTCGCAATGGCGTGGGAAAGACGACTTTTCTGCGAGCATTGGCCGGTTTGCAGAAACAGACTGGCGCGATAACGGTGGACGGGCGGCGGCCTGACCTGGGGCTGGTTTTCCAGAACCCCGATCTGCAACTCTTCAACGCCACCGTCCGCGAGGAGATTCTGTATCGCGTGCTGGAGCCGGATATGGAGCTGTACGCCTGGTCGCTGCGGGCGCTGGGGCTGGATCGTTACGAGGAGACCCCGCCGCTTCTGTTGAGCGAGGGGGAGAAAAAGCGCGTCGCGCTGGCGACGGTGCTCATGCGCTGGCCTCGACACGGCATCCTGCTGGACGAGCCGTCGCTGGGACAGGACGCCGCTCACAAGGCCATGCTGATCCGGCTGAGCCGCGCGCTGGCGGACGCCGGGAAGCTGGTGCTCATCACCACCCACGACCTGGCGCTGGCTGCCCAGGCGGATCGTCTGCTTCTGCTCGGTCCCGAGGGATTCGTCGCCGATGGCCCACCCGACGACGTCTTGCGCGACGACGCAGCATGGTCTCACCTGGGCCTCGCCGTGCCCGATTGGATACGCGCGCCGGAGGCGCAGGGGCCATGATCCGGCTCGGCGCCGCACGTCGAACACGGCAACTGGCGCTGGTCGAGTCTTCGCCGCTGCGCCGGGCCGATCCACGCGCCAAACTGGCGTTGAGCCTCTGCGCATCCCTGGCCGTGATGCTGTCTTTGGAGAAACTGGCCGTCTTTATGGTCGCCTACGCGCTGCTGCTGCTCTGGGCGCGCCTCTTGCCCGAGGCGGCGCGGCAGGTCTGGCGGCTCAAATGGGTGCTCGTATTCCTGTTTCTTCTCGACTGGATCCTCGTGGGGTTGGACCTGGCCGCTATCGTGACGCTGCGGCTGATTTTGCTGGCGGGAGCCTTTGCGCTCTTTTTCGCCACCACCACGCCCAGAGAGTTGCAGTCGGCGTTGGAGTGGATGCGCGTGCCCTATCGCTATGCTTTCAGCGTCAGCCTGGCGTTTCAGAGTATGGGGTTGCTGGACGACGAATGGCGGGCCATCCGTGAGGCCCAACGCTCGCGCGGCGCATGGGTCCAGAAATTGGGTTGGCGAAACCTGCTGGAACAGGTGCGCGAGCTGGTGTCGCTGGCGGTGCCGGTGGTCGTGCTCACCACCCGGCGCGCGTGGGCAATGACGGAGGCCGCCTACGCGCGCGGTTTCGATTCGCCGCGCCGCCGTCCCTACCGTCGGCTGACGATGAATCGGTTGGATTGGCTCTTGCTGGCGGGGACGGTCGCCGCCAGTATTATCTTGCTACTTTGGAAATGACCACTTAACCACCCTTGCGAAGGTTGACTTCACAACCTTCGCAAGGATCAAGGAGGAACTATGAATCAGCGAACACGCATTTTGATCGCGGTCTGCATCGTCCTCGTCCTGGTGGGCGTCGTCCTGGGGATAGACGCCCTGCGCCGCGGGACGCGCGGACCGGAGTTGCCTGCCGGTAGCGTCCCCATCTACGTGGACGGAGAATTGGTGGCCGGTTTTACGCCTGACGATCTGGATCAATTGGGAAAGACGAGCTTTGTCGATCCAGTGGAGGGAAAAACCCAGGAAGGCTGGCTGCTGCGCGACGTGTTGCTGCTCCACGTCGACGAAGCGGACCTGCAACCCGATACCCTCATCACGGTGAGCAGCTCCAGCCGGGAAAAATCGGCACAGTTGACATGGGCGGAGGTATCCAACCCGGACCATATGGTGATGTTCGACCTTTCAAACAAGGGCACGCTCAAGCTGGTATCGGTGCTGGAGAAACTGGACACACGGGATGAATGGGTGCAGGACACGGACAAGATCGAGGTGGCAGCTCCATGAAAACCAAAGAAGCCTACTTTTCCACGTTCCAACTGATCCTGCTCGCCCTGTTCGCCGCGCTGGTCGTGGTGTCCAAGATCGCGCTGCGAACGCCGCTCCAGTTGCCGGGCCATTCGGGCGTCTTTTGGATGGCGATCGTCATCGTAGCGGCGGGCGTGGTGCCCAAGCCGGGCGCTGCCAGCCTGGTCGGCCTCACGTCCGGCATCATCGCGGGATTCCTGGGGATGGGCGATTTCGGCGCGTTGAACACCCTTCTCTCGTACACGATGGTGGGCGTTGGAACTGACCTGGCGCTGTTGCTGATGCAGGATCGCGAGAACCTCGTCGTCACGACGCTGGCGGGGATGCTGGGGCACCTGGGGAAATTCCTGGTCAAGTGGGTGCTGGGCGCTATCACGGGAGCACCGCTGGGGTTCGTCGCGCTCGGGCTGGCGCGGGCGCTCGTGGGTTACGTCGTGTTCGGAGCGCTGGGCGGGCTGCTGGGCGGCCTGACGCTAAAGGCGCTGCGCAAGGCTGGTTTCTTTGCTTACCTGGCAGAGAAACGTTAATTCTCAAACTACTGATTACCTATGGCTCATTTAGATGCTTACAATCGTCCCATAAGTTATTTACGTATCTCTGTGACCGACCGCTGTAACCTGCGCTGCGTCTATTGCATGCCGGCGGAGGGAGTTCCCTGGAGACCGCACGATCAAGTTTTGCGCTACGAAGAGATCGAGACGATCGTGCAGGCCGCGGCAGAGCTGGGCATCAGCAAGGTGCGCCTGACCGGCGGCGAGCCGTTGGTTCGCCTGGGGATCGCGGGCCTGGTGCGTATGATCGCCCGCATCCCTGGCATCGACGACCTGGCGATGACGACCAACGGCATCCTCCTCTCGCGCTACGCCGCCGAGCTGGCCGAGGCGGGGCTTCAGCGGGTCAACGTCAGCCTGGACACGCTCCGGCCGGAACGCTTCCGGCGCATCACGCGGCGGGGCCGGTTAGAGGACGTGCTGGCCGGGATCGAGGCGGCGCGGGAGGCGGGGCTGGGGCCGATCAAGATCAACACCGTCGTCATCCGCGGGATGAACGACGACGAGGTGGTGGACCTGGCCCGGAAAACGATGGAGGCGGAATGGTGGAACATTCGCTTCATCGAGCTGATGCCGGTGGGAAACGGCAGTTTGATAACCGAGGCCTGGGAACAGAATGTCGTGACGGCGCGCCAAGTTCGGGAGCAAATCGAATCGGCGTTGGGAAAGCTGGAACCGGCAAAGATGAGCGTCGGCGGTGGACCGGCCCGCTATTACCATTTGCCTGGGGCAAAGGGCACCGTTGGCTTTATCACGCCCATCAGCGAGCATTTCTGCTACCGCTGCAACCGGCTGCGCCTCACCGCCGACGGTCAACTGCGGCCTTGCCTCCTCTCCGACCAGGAGATTGACCTGCGCACGCCTCTGCGCCAGGGAGCGGACGTCGCCGAGGTCAAGGCGTTGCTTCTGAAAGGGATCGAGAGCAAGCCGATGCAGCATCACCTGGACGAGTGCCAGTTGCCGGAGGAGCGGGCGATGTCGGAGATTGGCGGCTAGAATGGTCATTCCCAAGCACGTCGCCTTCATCATGGACGGCAACGGGCGCTGGGCGCAGCGACGCGGCCTCCCCAGGAGCGCCGGGCATCGGGCAGGATTCGAGCACATCCCCGACGTGCTCAAGATGTGCCACGACCTGGGCGTCCAGACCGTTTCCGCATACGCCTGGTCGACGGAGAACTGGGGCCGCCCCAAGGCCGAGGTGGATTTTATCGTGCACTCGCTGGAGACGCATCTAGCGCGGTTTGTGAAAGAATTGCACACCAGAGGCGTCCGCTTCGTCCACGGTGGCAGCCGGGACAATTTGACGGCAAAAGCTCTGCAGGTGATCGACGAGGCGGTGGAGCTTACGCGAAACAACGGCCCTCGGGTGTTCAACCTGGCCTTCAATTACGGCGGGCGCGCTGAATTGGTGCGCGTCGCCAGCGAGCTGGCGGCAGAGCAGGCGCAGCCTGAGACAATTTCTGAGGCCGCCATCAATGAGCGCTTGTGGACGGCCGGGCTTCCAGACGTCGACCTGGTGATCCGCACAGGCGGCGACCGGCGGCTGAGCAATTTTATGCTTTGGCAAAGCGCGTATGCCTGTATTTACATCGCTGATGCGTGCTGGCCCGACGTAAGCCGCGACGACATCGAAGAGGGGATCAAGTATTATAACCAGGTTGTGGCGAGTGGAGATTAGAGATCGGAGATTGGTATGGAGTTGACGCATTTGGATCAAGAGGGCCACGTTCAGATGGTGGACGTCGGCGGGAAGGCAGACACAGAGCGGGTCGCTGTCGCCAAAGGAGAGGTGAGCATGCGCTCAGAGACGCTGCGCCTCATCGCCGAGGGCGGCGTGCCGAAGGGCGACGTGCTGGCGGTGGCGCAGGTGGCGGGAATCATGGCCGCCAAGCGCACCCCCGACCTGATCCCGCTCTGCCATCACCTGCTGCTGACGAAGGTAGACGTCGAGTTCCACGTTGACGAGGAGGCTTCCCGCATCGAGATCACGGCGACCGCGCGCTGCCGGGGAAAGACGGGGGTGGAGATGGAGGCGCTCACCGCCGTCAGCGTCGCCGCCCTGACTATCTACGACATGGCGAAAGCAGTGGAAAAGACGATGCGTATCGGCAACATCCGCTTGGCGAGCAAGAGCGGGGGAAAGAGTGGGGAGTTCAATGAACAATGAGCCAATGAACAATGAACAAATTCTGGTTTGGGTCAAGTTTTTTGCCGCGCCGCGGGAGGCGATGGGTACGGGAGAGATTGAATTGGCGATTCCGGCGGGCGCGACGGTGGCCGAGCTGCTTGAACTTCTGACGGAAAAGTATCCCATCCTGCGCGCCTACACTCGCTTCATCAGCGTCGCCGTGAACCGCGCGTACGTGGGGATGCAGACCGAGCTGCACGATGGGGACGAGGTCGCTTGCCTGCCGCCGGTCGGAGGGGGTTGATATTGGCGGAAAGATTACCACGGATGTGGAAATGCACGATGTTCAAGTCGAGCTGAGAAAGACATTCTCTCCCGGCCCTCGAAAACGTGATGCGGGAAGAGTATCTGATCGTGGATTTCTTTATCCGAGGTACTCTTCCCTCATGTCACACTTTTCAAGCGCGTTGAGTATTAACATGCCGCGACACAGGAGTGAATCTGATGAAGTTATTCGAGATCACGACAGAGGAACTATCCATAGACAAAGTGGTCGCCCGGATGGCAGACCCGGCCAACGGCGCGATAGCCACGTTCGTCGGCGTGGTGCGCTGCGAAACGGATAGCCGCGAAGTACGTTATCTGGAGTACGAGGCGTATCCGGAGATGGCCGAGGAACAGTTGCAACGGATCGGCGACGAGATCCGCGCCCGCTGGCGGACGATCCGGGAGGTCGCCATCGTCCACCGGGTGGGACGGTTGCAGGTGGGGGAGACCGTCGTGGTCATCGCTCTCTCCGCTGCCCATCGGTCCGAGGTCTTTGACGCTCTCCGTTACGCGATTGATCGGCTGAAGGAGATCGTGCCCTTGTGGAAGAAAGAGGTGTGGGCGGACGGCGAGGAATGGAAGAGCGAGCAGGTGACAGAGAGACGGGGACAATGAAATGACAGAACCCATGTTGAGTGTGGAAGAGGCTTTGGAACAAGTCTTGAGCGCGTTCCAGCCTTTGGAGTCGGAGCGAGTGCCCATCCTGGAGACGCCGGGCCGCGTGCTGGCCGAGGACATTTACGCCGACGTGGACATCCCGCCTTACGCCAACTCGTCGATGGACGGCTACGCGGTGCAGGCCGCCGACACCGTTGGCGCCAGCCGCGAGACGCCCGTTCCTTTGCTCGTCACGGGCGGCGTGCCGGCGGGCTACGTCGCCGAGAAGGAGCTGACACCCGGCACGGCCATCTGCATCATGACCGGCGCGCCCATCCCGCCGGGCGCCGACGCCGTCGTCCGCGTCGAGGACACGGAGGCGACGGGGGAGTGGGTGAACGTCTTTGCCGAGGTCGAGGAGGGGCGATACATCCGTCCTGCTGGAGAGGACGTGCGCCAGGGAACGTTGGTGCTGCGCCGGGGCTTGCGCATCCGTCCCCAGGAAGTGGGGATGCTGGCCGCGCTGGGGCACAAAGAAGTCGCGGTCACGCGCCGCCCCCGCGTGGCGATCCTGGCCACCGGCGACGAGGTGGTCGAGATCGACGCTCCCCTCGCGCCGGGCAAGATCCGCAACGCGAACAGCTACTCGAACGCCGCCCAGGTCATCGCGTGCGGGGGGACGCCGATCTTGCTCGGTATCGCCCGCGACCGGGTCGAGGAACTGACCGAGGCGATCCGGGCAGGGCTGGAGCAGGAGGTAGACCTGTTCCTCACCTCCGGCGGCGTCTCGGTGGGCGATTTCGATCTGGTAAAAAAGGTGCTGGCCGCCGAGGGAGAGATCAACTTTTGGCGAGTGCGGATGAAACCGGGCAAACCGCTCGCCTTTGGGCACATCGGCGACGTGCCGGTGCTGGGGCTGCCGGGCAATCCCGTCTCGGTGATGGTCTCCTTCGAGATGTTCGTCCGCCCGGCCCTCCTCAAGATGCTGGGAATGACCGAGTGGAAGCGGTCCATCGTAGAGGCCACGCTGGTGGACGAGGTGAAGCAGAAGGACGACCGCCGCCACTTTTTGCGCGTCCGCCTCGAAAGGGAGGCGGGGGAATACCGCGCCCATCTCACCGGCGGGCAGGGATCGGGCATCCTCAGCTCGATGGTCAAGGCGAACGCGCTGGCCATCATCCCGGAGGAATGGAGCCGCGTGCCGGCCGGTGCGCGGGTGCGGGTGATGCTGCTCGACTGAGGCGGTATGAACCAGTCCCCTCTCACTCGCGGCTATCTGATCGCGTTCGTCGCCACGGCTCTCTGGTCCACCACGGCCATCTTTATCGGCTACCTGAACGTGCATCTCCAGGCGCCGCCGCTGGCACTGGCGTTCTGGCGTGACGTGATCGTGACGGGCGCGCTTGGAGTGATGCTGGCCGCGTTTGCCCGATCATCGCTCCACCTGGGGCGGCAGAACGTGCGTCTGTTCGTCGTCTATGGGTTTGCCCTGGCACTTTTTCACGGGTTGTGGATCGTGTCCGTGTCGCTCAACGGGGCGGCGGTGGCCACGGTGCTGGCCTACAGCGCGCCCGCTTTCACGGCGCTGGCCGATTGGCGCTGGTGGGGCGAGCGACTGGGACCGCTCAAGAGCGGAGCGGTGCTCCTGAGCATCGCCGGATGCGCGCTCATCTCCGGCGCTTATAATCTCGCTGTCTGGCGACTCAATCCCCTCGGCATCATCGTCGGCCTGGTGCCGGGCGTGATGTTCGCCGCTTACAACGTGTTGGGCAAGATCGCCGTGGAGCGAAACGTCAATCCGTGGACGGCCACGCTGTACAGCTTTGCGTTCAGCGCGGCGTTTCTTCTGCTCGTGCAGAGACCCGCCACCTTCTGGATGTTTCACTCGCTGGAGGGGCGCGAGGTCGCCCTGGGATGGGGAATGATATTGCTGTTGGCCATCGGCCCCACCCTCAGCGGATATGGCCTGTATACGGTCAGCCTGAAATATCTGTCGATCACCACGGCGAACCTGATCTCTACGCTGGAACCGGCGATGACGGCGACCTGGGCCTTTATCTTCCTGGGCGAGCGATTGACGACGCTGCAATTTTGGGGCGGGGGCCTGATTCTGATCGGCGTGCTGCTCCTGCGCCTCAGCGACCGCGCGCCCGGCGTCGCAGGATAGGGATATGAAAATGCGAACACTCATGATCATCGGTCTGATTCTGGCGCTGATGGCTGCGGTCATCGGGGCCATCCTGTTGAATTCAGTTGCGACGCCTGAAGTGGCGGATGAGTACGTGGTGCATATCACGTATGAGGGCTTTGCTCCCCAGACGATCACCGTGCCTGTAGGAAGCACGATCACCTGGGTCAACGACCGTGCCGAGCCGGTGGCGATTCATTCTGGCCTGCCGCACGTTTGCCTTCTCATGCCAATCTTTAGGAACTTTACACTTGGGGAGACCCCTCGAACCGGAGAGGAATCGGTTTCATCGGGCTGGGGAGCGACCATCGAGCCGGGCAATTCCTGGAGTTGGACCTTTACCACGGCCAATGTAGGGGAGAACCCTTATCGCTTTGGGACGTGGTGCACGGGCACCGAACCCCGTCATCCTGGACGTGTCGTCGTTGTAGATGTTCCGCCTACAACACGCACACCGACGGCGACCTTTACCTCGACCGCTACCGCGACGAGCACACCGACTGCTACCCCGACGAACACGCCAACCGCTACCGCGACAAGTACACCAACCGTTACACCGACCACCACTGCAACACCCACGCCTACGCCCACGTCTACTCCTACGCCCACGCCGATCCCTGTGTACACGTATGAGATCATCAACGAGTATCCGCACGATCCAGACGCTTTCACGCAGGGACTGGTGTTTGAGACTGGAGTGTTGTTCGAAGGGACGGGGCGTTACGGAAAATCTTCATTGCGCAGAGTGGAGTTGGAAACCGGAGAGGTGTTGCAGATTGTGAATCTATCATCTACGTACTTTGGCGAGGGCATCACGGTTTACGGGGAAGAGATCGTCCAACTGACCTGGAAATCTCGGGTTGGCTTTGTTTACAACAAAGAGACTTTTGAGCAGCTATCAGGGTTCAATTACAACTCTGAGGGATGGGGTATCACCCACGACGGCGAATCTCTGATCATGAGCGATGGCACGGCGACGTTGCATTTCCTGGATCCAGAAACCTTTGAGGAAACCGGCACCGTCTCGGTGCACGACGATGATGGCCCGGTGACCCAACTCAACGAACTGGAATACATTCAGGGGAGCGTCTATGCCAATGTCTGGTATACCGATCTCATCGCCATCATTGACCCGCAGAGCGGCCAGGTGATCGGGTGGATCGACCTCACAGGGATTTTGAGTCCGGAGGACAGCGTAGGGGCAAACGTTCTCAACGGCATCGCCTACGACGTCGAGAATGACCGGTTGTTCGTGACTGGAAAGCTATGGCCCAAGCTCTTTGAGATTACGCTAGTTGAGAGCAGACTGAAGTAATGTGGAATCTCGCCCGGTGAGCTTGCTTTGATGGATGAATGGTACTCGTTATACGATGTCAATGATATTCTGACAATCGTTCGTGCCGTCCGCTGGATTCACGAATTCCCACAGTATCGTCAGCCTGCCATCGCCAGCCAAGATGGTTGGAGACAATGTGCCTAGATCAAAATTGGGAGGCTGAAATCTGCCCGATGAATCCGTGAGACCGGTGTCTGTAGCGACGGTCCCGTCTTGTGGATGTCCGGTTTGATGTAGTGTAATCGTCCTTCTTAGCTCTATTCCACTGAGGGTGGGAGTAATTTCAGTATACGTTTCAATCACATCGCTTGGCCCGATGGTGGCTGCTCCTGAAGCATTGAAGGCAAAGCAGCCAATGATAGCAGCAATAATGGGGGTCGCTGTGGGTGGTTCTGGAGTTGGTGTAGATGTTAGAGGTGGCGATATTTGGGCATGGACTGGCAGTACTCCCACTTCAACGATCGGCTTGCTCCACTTGGCGGGCAGCAACGTCGAGGCCGTGATCGCTCCACCGGTTGCGATGAGGGCTTTTAGTAATTGGCGGCGACTCACTGCTGTCTCTTGATGCTCCTCCTTTGGCACGTCGTTGTGGGTCGGACGTTCCATTGGTGGCATTTTTCCTCCTCTGTTTATTTGATCTCGATCGGCATAGTGCGGCGATGGTGAAGGATTTTCTATCGTAGTATATCACAATCATCTGCCGTTGACAATCTCACGGATCGGGTCGACGGTGCCGCAGATCGCCTGGAGATGATTGCAATAATTCCTCGATCTTGCCTCCAATTTGATCCAAATCCGAGTAGCTCATCTGACATGCCAGTGTCGTTTGGGCTAGACGAACGATTTCGGAAAAGCCATAATCGGGTAGGTTTCTGGCATTCACCAGGCATTGCATCAACGCCGAACCGGCCTGTGCCCCAGAGAGAGTACGCAACACAAAGTTACTGCCTGGCAGGTAGCGAGGGAAGATAATCAGGCTCAGGGGAGGCTCGCTCAACGTGTTGGTGGGTTTTAATAACATTGGAGGAATTAAATCAGCGTGGAAGGTACTCGAAATATGGCCTGCGTGCCTCTCAAAATCAAAGCGATGTTGCAACGCGGCCCTGGAGGTTTTTTTCACATTGAGGGGACGGGTAAATGTTTTCATGATGTCTGCGCCGTGGGGCACAGAGACGAGTTCATCGGTGAGATAATCCAGTCCCTCCATCGTCAGCCAGGCGGCCAAGGTGCTTTTGCCAGCGCCGATTCCGCCGGGCAAAAAGAGCCCCTTGCCTTGCCAGGCTAAACCCGCGGCGTGAAACAAAAGCCCGTTCTGGCTCTTTTCCGCCAGGCGACGACAGCTATCGCCCAATAGCAACTCAGCCAACGTCGCTTCAGAGTCCCCCTCGTAAATCAATGTATCCCCGCGATACAGAACCATTTTTTCGGGCTGGTCGCCGGGTATGATACGGTAGGTTGTATGAGGCGGAATGTTGCTATCGCCGGGGATGTGCCGGTACAAGAAATCAACGATGGCGGCCGGCCGCGGATCGCTATGTTCAATGGCGATGGTGTTGCCAGCAAAGGTAATGAGCCGCCGGTGATTTACGCTCATACGAACTCGATCGCGCCGTGCTGCAGAAATTGCTGTAGGGCGGTTTCTACGTCGTCTGCTATCGTATCTGCCGCTTCAGGAAAAGATGTGGCCAAGAGAGCGGTAATGTCTTGGATCGTGCGTTGACCGTCACAAAGTTGCCACATCAGGGATGCGGTCTCATTACAATACATGACCTGAGCCTGTGCTGGATGAAAAAGGAGTAGCTCGTTGTCAATTATTTCCAAGCGGTAATTTGGTTTTCGATGAGGTTTAGGTTCGCTCGATGGAGACATGCTTTCTCCTCTCTACTGTTCAAAATCGATGATGTCAGGCCGGGGATTTTGGCCACCGTGTGCCAGTTCGAGGGGCGTCGGCCACCCCAACCACTCGAGAAAAACTCGCGCAACGTGCCCCAGGATATAAAGAGGGTGGCGTATCCAACGATGCCAGAACAGAGGGCGGACGCTGCCCAGCTTGTAGCGCAAACGCAACCACCATTCAGACGGAAAAATCGTGTCGCGCAAAACATGCCGGTATTCTCTTCCTCGCCAGCCAATTTGCCGAGCTTGGGGCCAACCTTGGTATTCCACACCAATTCCCTTTGGTGACTGCCCGATTCTTATACTGGCTTTGCTCAACAGCTCGTCGGACAGAGGCGTCATAAAGTGCAGCAGCGACAGCGTACGGATGACTGCCGGATACCGACGCCGAATTTGCTCCCAATCAATTTTCGACGCAAAATGCTCGGCAAAGCTGACAATGTCGGCAATCCAGATCAGACGACCGGACTCCCAGACGTTGATATGAGAGGTCAGATGCTCACAAAGATACCACAACGTGTCCTCGTAGCCCAGCGTGTAGGCCGTCAGGTCTGCCAACGCGAAAGGATAAAGCGGGTTCGTCGGGCCGTGTAGCTCCATCGAGGCAGAATCAGCAAAGGAGGATGTCTTTGGCGCCGTCATCGAACGCAGGTAGGATATAGCCTGGTCAAAGTAATCGCTAAAGAGCTTGTAGTGAATTTCCACGTGGATCGAAAGCCCCTCGGTTTGCAAAATGGCCACGGCCAGATGTCTGTGCGGCAGTGTTGGGCTGGGTGGCAAGGGGGCGTCAAAGCCCAACTCGGCCAGCAGGCTCTGTGCTCGCCATAGCTCAGATTTTGGGACCAGGATGTCCAGGTCACTCATCGGGCGCAGGCCAGGCTCTGGATAGATCAAGTGGGATAGGGCGGCGCCCTTGAGAACCAGGGCATGGATGCCTGCTGCATCGTAGGTGCTCAATATGTCGCGCAGCACGCGCATTCGCACCCGATTCGTCTGGCGGTGGCGCAGATAGAGCCCCTGTAGCCCCCGTCTTACGGCTAGCGGGGGTTGCACCCCGGCTGCCTTCAAATGGGCGTAAAGAAGCGGGGCCATCCCGTGCGCCTCCGCCTGCGCTGTAACCTCTTCCCATTCTGTCAACTGGGCCGCTTGTTGCGCCAACTGGTGGTAATGTGTCGTAGTGCATTCGGCGCGGGCGCAGAGGGCCAGGAGACGGTACACGGCACTATCCATCGCAATCAGACGACCTGGAGTGATAAGGGGTGAGCGGCAGAGATCGACCCAATCTTTGACAACTGTGTGCCCAGATAGTTGCGATGATACCACGTTTTTTGCAAATCATCAACTTCTATACGCTGTTTGTGCCTGCGCCATTATCGGGTTATAATAATCGGCGACACACTACTTGCCTCTGAATTGAAGGCTCAAGATGACCAAGTTTATCCAGGTGACGACAACCACAGAGACGAAGGAAGGTGCGCTGAAAATCGCCCAGGTTATTCTGGAGAAACGATTGACTGCTTGTATCCAGGTCATTGGGCCGATCACCAGCAGCTACTGGTGGCGAGGCAGTATCGAGACAGCCGAAGAATGGTTGTGCATCATCAAAAGCAGGGAGGATCTGTACAAAGAGTTGGTGCGGACTATCCGGCAGCTCCACCCCTACGACGTGCCCGAAATCCTGGTTACCCCCGTCGTCGCGGGCGACTCGGATTACTTGAAATGGCTCGACAGCGAGCTTTTAGGAGGAAAGCCATGAACTCCAGACGATGGCTTGGTATATTTGTTTTACTCGCGATGCTGCTCACAACGTGGACGGCGTCCTATGCTCAACCCGCCTGCCCCCACGCCGACATCATCCTGGACACCGATCAGACGGTGGACGGGGACGCTATCTGCGACGCTGCCCGTCCCTGGGCCGATGAGGGCATCCGCATTCTGATCTTTTTGACCGACTACCGCCCGACGAGCGAGGACGATTGGTTCGCCCTGCTCGACCAGGTGGAGACAGAGGCCGGAGTCCGCAGCCCGGATGGTTTCGACAAGAACGTCCTGGCTCTGGAGGCCAGCACCGCCAGCGATCTGAGCTGGGCCTACAGCGTCACCTACGGCGAATTGTTGTACGATTCGCCTCTGGACGCGGACGACGCGGCAATCTTTCGGGTCAAAAGCGAGATGCGCAACGGTATCGCCGCCGTCGATCCGACCGACGCCTTTTTGCAGGCCTTGAACACCGCGTACGAGATCAACTACCCGGCCGCCGCTGCTCCCCTCCCGACCGAGCCGACATCTTCCGTGGCCGAACCGGAGCAGGCTACGCCTGCTCCAGCTCCATCGAGCAACCTGGCGATCCTCTTGCTGATCCCGGTCGCCATTCTGGTCATCGGCGGGCTGGGCGTCGGGGGATACCTGCTCTACCGTCGCCTGGAGCTACAGCGTCACCAGGAGGCGTTGCGAACGCGCACGTCGAACCTGCTCAACGCCTGCTATCAGTTGCTTGAGGGCGACGCGCCAGAGGAGACGGTGCTCTACCAACTCTTCCGCGCCTACGGGGGCGAGAAGTATCAAGACGTGCGCGCCGAGGTCCGCGATTGGCTGCGCCGCTGCCAGGACGCCCTCGACGATGCCTTTGACCTGCGCAAAAAGCTGCTCGACCCGGAGGTGCAAAAGAAACGCTCCCTGGCGCAGACGGTGCAGGATTGGGAGATGCTCTACGTCACTTTTGTCGGGAACAGCGAGCGCATTCTGAAGCTGACCGATGACGAGCTGCGCACCCTGCTCGATCCGCTGCTGACGCTGGACCGCAAAACCACGGACGCGAAACTGGCCCAACAACTGGACGATCTGCGGCGCGAGTTGGCCGGCGGCACGGGCCTCAAAGTCGAACTGAGGATGGTTGACCCGGCCAAGACCGACGCCGAGGGCATCCTGGGCTACATAGATTGGACCAAGGCGCAGATCGTGCGCCTGCGAGAGGCCCCGCAAAAAGCACCGGGGCGATTGGCCGAGGCGAAATCTCGCCGCAAGGAAGCAGAGAAGGATATCCCCTCCCCTTTTGTGATGACGGAGAAACAGATCTTTGAGAGCATGGACAAGCGGTTGGCTCAGGCCGATACCGCCCTGGAAGAGGAACTGTTTCTCCGCGTCATCGAGCGAGCGGACGAGGTGGAGCGGGGATTGGAGACGATCCAATCCCTCATCACCGTCCTGGATGATCGCGAGAAGCGGCAGACCGAGATCGACGCCATCACCGACCGGGGCTACCGGCCCGACAATCTGGCCGACGCTCTCAAGGAGGTCGATGGCAGCCTTCAGACTACCATCAAAAAGATAGAGGCGGGCGATTACGTCGCGGCGGCCTCTGCGCTGGAAAAGATGGACGCCGCCAGTCAAAAGGCCCTCGCCGACGCGCAGGCGTGGCCGGCGCTGCACGAACAGAACACGGCCGCTCTGCACAAATTGGAAGCCGAGTTGACCCGCGTGGAGACCGATCTGTCGGGCGAGGTCGCGTCCGCCTGGGATCGGTTGCAAACCTATCCCCAGGAAAACTGGGACGACGTCGCCGATGATTGGGACAGGGCTACCCAAACGCTCCGCCGCCTGCGGGAAGAGTCGCTTCCCGAGATCGAGCGACTCAACAGCATGGAGCGGCAAGAGTTTCCCGACGTCGAGAAGGAACTTGCAGAGGCCTCCGGCGACTTGACCGAGGCCGAGAAACAGCTTCAGGCCGTTCCCCATTGCTTGAAGGAGGTACAGGCGACCGAGGCGCGCATCCAGCGCGAGTTGCGCGCGACCGAGGCGGAGGTCTCCAGGGCGGCGTCGCTCCGGGGCAGCGGAGGCATTGGCATCGGGGCGGAGATCGACCAACAGATCAGGCGAGCGCAGGAGCAGTTGGCCGATGGACAACGACTGGCCGGGGAACGTAGATTCACCGCCGCCGCTGCCGCGCAACGAGAGGCCCGGCGCCTGGCGATCACGGCCATCACCGCCCTCCTGGCGGCACGGCGTCGCTACCGCCCCCGACCACACAGCGGCGGTGTATCCAGTTCCTTTGGGAGAAAGAGCTGGGGCAGTTCGTCCCGCCGCTCCAGTTCGCGAAGCTCGTCGTCCCGCCGCTCCAGTTCGCGAGGGTCATCATCCCGCCGCAGCAGTTCAAAAGGGAGCAGTCGCCGCCGTTGAGATTGGCATGAAGTAAAATCATACGCTTTACGCATCACGCATTACGATGAATCAACCAAAAATCCTGTGCATCGACGACACGCCGGACGTTTTGTTGTTGCTTCGGCGGTTGCTCTCCTCCCACTATGTCGTCGTGGAGGCCAGCGATGGTCTGCGAGGGATCGAAACAGCCGTCGAGACCCAGCCAGACCTGATTCTGGTTGACCTGCACATGCCCCACCTCACCGGGTACGAGGTCGCCACTCGCCTCAAGTCGCTCATGCCCCAGACCCCCGTCGTTGCTCTGACTGCCGACGAGTCCGCCCACGTCCGCGAGCGCGCGCTGACCGCCGGCTGCGATGGTTTTCTCACCAAGCCGATTGACCTGGACACTTTCATGGACCAGCTCAATGCGTATCTGTCTGGCGAGCGGGAGGAATTTGAAGACGAGCGTTACCTTCAGGATTACCAGCAGCGGCTGGTGGAGCGGCTGGAGGAAAAGGTCCAGCAGAACGTAAAGCTGCTGGAAAAAGCCCGGCGCCAGACCAGGTTGTTGGAGGCCGGAGCCAAGGTAGGCCGCATCCTCACCTCTATCCTGGATCTGGAAACCCTGTTGAGCACCACGGTTGACGTGCTTTGCGAGGAGTTTGATTTTTACTACGCCGGTGTTTTCCTGATCGAGGCGACGGGCGCACAGAACAAATCGGGGGGCGAGTGGGCCGTGCTGCACGCCGGTCACGGTGAGGCGGGCGCTACCATGGTCGCCCAGGGGCACAAACTCAAGGTGGGAGGACGGTCGGTGATTGGCGCTGCCATCCGCCAGCGCAAGGCGATCATCGCCCTGGACGTGGACGAGGAATCGGCGTATTCCAAAGAGTCGCATCTGCCCTACACCCACTCCGAGATGGCCTTGCCGTTGCTCGTGGGCGGCGAGGTCATCGGCGCGCTGACGGTGCAGAGCACGAAGGAGGCCGCATTCAGCGACGACGACGTCACCGCGTTGCAGGCCACGGCGGATCAGTTGGCGATCGCCATCAACAACGCCCGGTTGCTCCGAGATCTGGAGGCCGCCCACGCCGAGCTGGTGCAGACCAAAACTTTTCGAGTCATCGCCACCGCCACCGGAGAGGCGATCCACTGGGTGGGCAACAAAGCCGCGCCCATTCCCGGCAGCGTGGCGCGCGTCGCCGAGGATCTGGTCCGCTACCTGGTCATGGTCCACACGCTGCTGGCAGAGGCGCCGCCCGCCCTGCGCGAGCATGGGTTTGCTCAACTGCTGACTCAAGCGATCCAGGCCGTATCCAGCCGGGGCGTCGTTCTGGACGAGATCCAGGATGAGCTGGAGGCGCTTCCGTTGAATCGGCTGCAAAAGATACTCAACATCGAATCTATTTTCGAGGATCTGGGAATCATCGAAAACAGCGCGCGCGCCATCCTCAACATCAAAGAGGATCTCATCGGCCCGGCCCGGCAGCGGAAACTTGAGACCATCTTTTTGCCCGATCTGCTGAAACGGGTCATCGCTTCGATGGGGATACCGGAGGAGGTCGTGCGGACTCTTTTTACCGGCGACCGGCTTTCCGTGCAGGCCGATCGCGTGCAATTGGAGCGGGTGTTTATCAATCTCCTCAAGAATGCCCTGGAAGCGATGGGGGAAGTGGAGGATAAAAAACTGTTCGTGTGGACCCGACAGTCGGACGAGCCTGATTTTGTCGTCGTTGACGTGATTGACAACGGCGTCGGTATTTCACCCGAAAACGTGGATGAGATCTGGATGCCATTTTACACGACGAAGGGGAGCAGTGGGGGAACCGGCCTGGGGCTTCCTGCCTGCGCGCAGGTCGTCGAACAGTTGGGAGGAAAGATCCTGGTCGACAGTGAGGTTGGTCTAGGCACCACGTTTAGTGTGTTCCTGCCCGTGCTGGAAACGCCGTGACGTGTAAGGCTCCCCCGCGCCACCGGTTGACAAAATCAAAAGATTCGGTATAATGTCTTTCGAGGGCCGGGCCTTCAGGCGCGGCCACTATTTGTGTTGTGTAGGAGGTTGTATCGTGTATGCAGTGGTAAGATCTGGTGCGCGGCAGTACCGAGCCGATGTGGGTAACACCATCCTCGTCGAGCGATTGCCCGTCGAGGTCGGCGAGCAACTTGAGTTGGACGACGTATTGCTTGTCGTTGACGACGAGTGGGTCGAGGTCGGTCAACCCACAGTTGAGAAAGCCAGGGTGCTGGCAACAGTAATGGCTCAGGAAAAAGGGCCCAAGATCCAAATTTTCAAATATCGTCCCAGGAAACGGTACCGGCGTACTGCCGGGCACCGACAGCACTATACGCGGCTGCGAGTGGACGAGATTGTAGTATAGGAGGAGTTCGAGATGGCACACAAGAAAGGTGGCGGCACCAGTCGCAACGGACGCGAGAGCAACGCCAAGTATCTGGGCGTCAAGCGATTTGGCGGCCAAGAAGTACGCGCGGGAAATATTATCATCAGGCAGCGCGGCTCACGAATCAAGCCCGGCGTCAACGTGGGCATGGGCAAGGATTACACCCTGTTCGCCACGGCTGACGGCTTTGTACGCTTCGAGTACATTCGTGGAGGGCGCAAGCGGGTGAGTGTGTACCCCACCCATGTACAGGAGGTCGCATGAAAGAAGACATTCATCCCGATTTCCATCCTGAAGCTGAAGTGGTCTGCGCTTGTGGCAACAGTTGGACCGTTGGCTCGACAGTACCCGTGATCCGCACCGATGTCTGTTCCAAGTGCCATCCCTTCTTCACCGGCGAGCAGCGCATTGTGGATTCCGGAGGCCAGGTAGATCGATTCCTCAAGAAACTGAGGCGACGCGAGAAAAAGATGGAGGAAATAGAACGTCTCAAAGCAGAGAGAACCTCGCCTGAACTCCCCATCACGGAATTGGATCTGAGCACCCGGGTCGAAAAAGTGTTGTTGGAAGCGGACATCGAGACCGTAGGTGATGTCTTGACCCGTTTGGAAGCAGGAGGCGACGAGGCCCTGATGAACGTAAAGGGATTTGGCCTCAAGTCGCTGGCGACGCTCAAAAAACGGTTGCGCTCCCAGGACTTTATCTTGCCGGGAGACGAGCCGGCTGCTGACTAGGTTCAAGGAGAACGGCAGAGATTTTCCCTGGGGCAGATGCACGCATCTGCCCCGTTTCTGTTTGAAAGGGACGACAATGTACACCAAACCCAGCGGTGGATGGATCGAGGCGATCTGTGGAAGTATGTTCTCTGGCAAGACGGAGGAACTGATCCGCCGCGTGCACCGCGCCCAGATCGCCCGTCAAAAAGTGCAGGTCTTTAAACCCGCCATAGACACGCGCTACGCCAAGCAGGAGGTGACCTCTCACAACGGCTTGCAGGTCGAGGCGGTGCCGGTGGAAAGCACGGCGCAGATACGGTCATTGATCGATCCCGACACAACGGTGGTGGCGCTGGACGAGGCACAATTCTTTGACGAGGACGTGGTGATGCTGTGCGAGGAACTGGCCGACCGGGGCATGCGCATCATCGTCGCCGGGTTGGACATGGATTTCCGCGGCGAACCTTTCGGGCCGATGCCCGCCCTTATGGCGCGGGCGGAACAGGTGAATAAACTCCAGGCCATCTGCATGGTGTGCGGGGGGCCGGCCTGCCGCACGCAACGACTGATCGACGGTCAGCCTGCCTCCTACGACGACCCGGTCATCCTGGTGGGAGCCAGCGAGGTGTACGAGGCCAGGTGTCGAGGCTGTCACGAGGTGAGAAGAAACCACGAGCAATGAGGCAATGAACAGATGACCAAGCAGACTTCTGATGCGATTGAGCGCGTATTGCTCGACGAGGAGAAAATTACAGCGCGCGTGCGCGAGCTGGCGGCGCAGATCAACACCGACTATGCAGATGTCGACGCTCTGGCGCTGATTGGGGTGCTCAAAGGCTCCTTCATCTTTATGGCCGATCTGGCCCGCCATCTGACCGTGCCCCACCGCGTCGATTTCATCGCCCTCTCCAGTTATAACCGGAACACGGTCAGCACCGGGGCTGTACGATTGATCATGGACACGCGATTCAGCGTCGCAGGCCGCCACGTGCTCATCGTTGAGGACATTGTTGATACGGGCTACACGCTCGACTATTTGCTACGCACTTTCCGCGCCCGCCAACCGGCCTCGTTGCGCACCTCTGTATTTCTCAGCAAACCGGCTCGCCGCCAAGTCGAGGTGCCGATTGATTACCTGGGTTTCGAGATCCCCGACGTGTGGGTAGTGGGGTACGGCCTGGACTATGCCGATCGCTTTCGCACCCTGCCCTACATTGGAGCGCTCAAGCGGGAAGTGTACGAAAAGTAACGAGAGAGCGAGGAAAAGATGGGACTGCGAGACAACGTAGCAAAAGTGTTGATTCCCGAGCACACACTACGGACACGGGTGGCCGAGTTAGGACAGGAGATCAACACCGCCTACACCGACGAGGATCGGGTGCTCCTGATCTGTGTGCTCAAAGGCGCTTTTATATTCCTGGCAGACCTGATCCGCCACCTGGAGATACGGCACGAGGTGGATTTTATGGAGATCTCCTCGTATGGTGCAGGGACGGTGAGCAGCGGCGTGGTGCGCATCCTTCTGGATCTGGGGCAGAACATCGCGGGGCGACACGTGCTGATCGTGGAGGACATCGTCGACTCGGGCAACACGCTGGACTATGTCACGCGCAACCTGCGGACGCGCGGGCCGACCAGCCTGCGAGTATGCACGCTGTTGAGCAAACCGTCGCGGCGCGAGATCGATATACCGCTGGATTTTGTGGGCTTTGAGGTGCCGGACGAATTTGTGATCGGATACGGACTGGATTTCGCCGAAGAGTATCGAAATCTGCCCTTCATCGGCGTGTTGAAAGAAGAGGTCTACGCCGAGTAGACGTGGAAAGGAGCGACGTTATGCGCAGAAAGAGAACCATCATCCCGGCCCTTTTCCTCATCCTGTTGGGCGTCTACCTGTTGCTGAATCAGCTAGGCATCGGTCTCCCCGGTTGGGACGCGGTATGGCCCGTCTTTCCCTTCGTCGGGGGCCTGATTATTCTGGGGGATTATATCCTCAGCCGGCGACGTGACCCCGATCGCGTCTTTCTCGGCACGGCTGCCACGCTCGTAGGACTGGCGTTCTTCTTTATCACCCTGGGGCCGTTGGAGTACCGCGACCTGGAGACGTGGTGGCCGGTGTTCGCCCTCATCGGCGGCGTCGCCTTCCTGGCCCAATGGGCTGCGGCGGGCTTTCGCGATTGGGGCGCGCTCTTCCTGGCGTTCGCGGGCTTTGTGGTGGGTGGCGCGGGACTGGCGATCACGCTTCAGCTACTTGGCCCCGAGACCCGCGAATTATTGCCGAAGTTGTGGCCCGTTCTCCTGATTCTGGCGGGCTTGATGGCGCTCCTACGCGGGCTGCTTGGCAAACGCACCGAGTAGATGCGGATCGGGATCGACGCCAGCCGCGCCATCGCCGCCCAACCGACCGGCACCGAGGTCTATTCGCAGCGTCTTATCCGGGCGATGCTGACGCTCGACAGTCAGAGAGCGCCTTCTACCCGTCATCGCTTCCGCCTCTATTTCCGAAGCGCACCTTCGGCCGATACGTTCCCTGGCGCCGAGCCAGACCGCGCAGAAATTCGCGTCATCCCCTTCCCACGTCTGTGGACCCACCTGCGTCTCTCGTGGGAGGTGGCGCGCCGCCCGCCAGACGCGCTCTTCGTCCCATCGCACGTCCTGCCCCTGATCCATCCGCGCCTCAGCCTGGTCACCGTCCACGACCTTGGCTACCTCTACTTCCCGCAGGCCCATCCCTGGCGACAGCGTCTCTACCTCGACCTCTCCACCCGTTGGAACGCGCGGGCCGCCGCGCACCTACTGGCCGACTCCCAGGCCACCAAGGACGATCTGGTATCTCACTATGCCGTCCCGCCAGAAAAGATCACCGTCGCCTATCCGGGGATAGACGAGACGCTCGCTCCGGTGCGCAACCCCGCGGCAATCGAGGCGACTAAAGTGCGCTACGGTATCTCCGGAGATTATTTCCTCTACCTCGGCACCCTACAACCACGCAAAAATCTATCGCGCGTCGTCGCCGCCTTTGCCACCCTGCAATCTGAAACCTGCCTGGTTCTGGCAGGAAAACGAGGTTGGCTCTACGATGACCTCTTTGCCCAGGTGCGTCACCTGGGGTTGGAAGGGCAGGTGCTCTTCCCCGGTTACATCCCCGACGAGGACAAGGCCGCCCTGTTGAGCGGAGCGACGGCTTTCCTCTTCCCCTCGCTCTACGAGGGCTTTGGTCTGCCGGTGCTGGAGGCCCAGGCCTGCGGCTGCCCGGTCATCGCCAGCACCACCTCCAGCCTGCCCGAAGTGGCCGGGGATGGGGCGCTCCTGGTGGATGCGCAGGATACCGCCGCCATCGCCGCCGCCATGCAGCGCGTCGCCGTCGAACATCATCTGCGTGAATCCTTGATCGAGCGGGGCTTTGCCAACGTGCGCCGTTTCTCCTGGATCGCTTGCGCTCAATCCGTCCTGGATGTCATCGAGTGGTGCGCATCTGTCCGATGCCAGCAATCTGTGGTATAATTTACCCCGCTTATGGAAGAAAATCTCCACCCCACTGTTCCTCATTCACCCCTTGATGACCAGGGAAGCAAAGCGACTTCATCGGGCGGCCTGATCCGTCTCCGGACTCGTCTGACCGAGCCAACCACCTGGTTGGGGCCAGCGTGGGCGTGCCTGTGTGGCGTCGTCGCTTCGGGCGGCTTTGATTGGCAAAACGGGGACTGGATACGGCTGGCTTTGCTGATCCTGCTGGTAGATGGGGGTTGGGGCACGCTGTGGGCCGCGCTGGGGAGCACCGACTGGGCCACACCACTGCGCCACTGGCGCAACTGGCGACTGAGCGAGCCGAGCGCGGCGCTTCCCTACACCCTCCCCAATTCTCCCGGCGACCGGGCATCCCGCTGGATGGGCCAACTGCGCGCTTGGTGGCGCGACGCCCTTTGGCCCACCTGCGGCCCGGCGATATCGAGCGTGATCGTCGCCCTGCCGGTGACGGCGCTGTTGGGGATACTTCTGGGGCCAGAGTTGCTGCTACTGAGCGCAGCCGCCCTGGCCATAACACAATTGGGCCTGGCCTGGGAAGGCGGTCGAGGCACCGCCACGCCAGGGTGGGACGCCATCATCGCTGTAGCACTGCCCTGGCTGGCCGGACACATTGCCTTTGGAGGATCGCCCACGTCGCACTCGATCGGGCTGGCGGTGGCTTTTGCGCTGGCCTGGGGGAGCGCCTGGAGATTCAAGTCAGCGGGGGGACGTATACTGGGGGTCGGCGGCCAACTCCTGGCGGCGACGCTTCTCATTGCATTGTATCATCCCCTGGCCGCGGGGTCTTTGTTGCTGCTTATCGTCCCACAACTGGCGCTGATCCCCTGGCTGTGGCGCGGCCAGTCCGCTTCCTGGTACGTGCGCCACGCTCGCCCCTGGCTGATGGCAGCGATGATGATCGCTGCCGGGGCGCTGTGAGCGATGAACTGGCCCGCGCTGATCCTCGGAATCCTCGGCCTCGTGCTGCTGGGACTGCTGCTCTATTGGCAACTGATCATCGCCGAGGGTACCTACCTGGGACCGCGTATCGTGACGCTGATGTACGACTGGTCGGCGCGGGCCTACGAGCGCATCAAGCAGTACGACGCCGGCGACGAGCAGTGGTTTCTGGGCCTGCCCCTGGCCCGCGCGTTGGAATTACTCCCCGCTCCCCTGGTGCTCGACGTGGCGACGGGCACCGGGCGGCTGCCACGGGCGTTGCTGCGTCAGCCGCCCTTTCACGGACGCGTCATCGGGCTAGATCTTTCGCGCGGCATGCTGCGCGAGGCAGTGCACAGAACGGCACAGTTTGCGGACCGGCTGACCTACATCTGGCAAGACGCCCGCAATCTGCCCTTCGACGACGACACCTTCGACGCCGTGACCTGCCTGGAGGCATTGGAATTCACCCCCGACCCGCGAGCGGTGCTGGTGGAGCTGGTGCGGGTCTTGCGGCCCGGCGGGGCACTGCTGGTGACCAACCGCGTCGGCCCCGACTCCAAGTTCCTGCCCGGTCGGGCCTTCCCCCGCGATGCGTTCGAGAGCCTGCTGGGCGAGTTTCCTCTCGAGCAGATCAAGGTGCGAACGTGGCAGGTGGACTACGACCTGGCGTGGGCAGTCAAGACCGGAGAACCACAAGGGGGATCCATCCGGCCCCTGGAAGAGATCCTGCACTGTCCCGCCTGCGGCGGCCAGCACTCCCTGCGCCGCGAGCCGCAGGCATTCCGCTGCATGGCTTGTGAGTGCGTTTATCCCATTGCAAAAGACGGCGTGATCGAGATGGCGCGATCGGTTTTGACAAGACACCCGTGAAATCCATTTGTCAAATCGGACTGTGGGTGGTATAATCCCGCCCATAATCAAGCGTAAAATGCGTTGACCGGGACGAGTACCGCCGGCAAAGGTCCAAGAGAGAGGGGGTCACCGGCTGAAAGCCTCCTCGACCGGACAGGCGGGAAAACCACCCGGGAGCGGGTCCCTCAAATCGCATCGCAGAAATGCGCGAGAGTATGGGACTCCGGAACGGCCCGTTATCGCCGCAAGAGTGCGCGACAAATCTCGTTTGTCGTTGAACTTGGGTGGAACCACGTGGGAGAACCCCGCGCCCCAGGGCGTGGGGATTTTTGTATATCTGACCAGGAGGGGAGAGAGTGACAACGCGACGGCAGCCCATCGGTAGAAAAACTCCCATCATCTTGCTGGGCCTGGGCAACGTGGGAGGAACCCTGTTGCGCCAGATCCTCGACACCCGCGACGTGCTGGAGCGCCGGTCCGGGCTGCGGCTCGTCCCCATCGGTCTGGCCGACGTTAGCGGGCTGCTGTTCGACCCCGACGGTTTGCCCGACGAAACCTTGCATGCCGCGCTGGAGGCCACGGCGGGCGGCGGCCTGCTGGACGCTCTGCCGGGGATTCGTTCTTTGGGTGAGGTAGTCGATGCACTGCGAGCGGGCGCTATTCTGGTGGACGTGACCGCGTCCCCCGAGCCTGAACCCACGCTGCGGACTGCGCTGGACGCTGGCTGCGGCGTCGTCCTGGCCAACAAGATTCCGCTGGCCGGACCGTGGGGCGAAGCAAAGACGTTCTTCGAGCATCCCAATCTGCGCTGCGAGTGCACCGTCGGCGCCGGGCTGCCGGTGATCGAGACGCTGCACTACCTGCTCGACACGGGCGACCGGGTCACGGCCATCGAGGGCTGCCTGAGCGGGACGCTGGGCTATCTGTGCGCCGAGCTGGAGCGCGGCGTCTCCTATTCCGCCGCCGTCGCGCAGGCCGGCTCGCTGGGCTACACCGAGCCAGACCCCCGCGAGGACCTGGGCGGGAAGGACGTGGCCCGCAAGGCGCTCATCCTGGCCCGCACCGCCGGCTGGCCGCTGGAGGTGGCTGACCTGACCATCGAGCCGCTGTTCCCAGAGTCGCTGGCTGGCGTCTCGACGGAGGAGTTTATCGCCGCCGCGCCCACGCTAGACGAGGAGTATGCCGCTCGCGTCGGGAAAGCGCGAGATGATGGGCAGGTCTTGCGCTACGTGGCTCGCGTTGGCCCTGATGGAGGTGAAGTGGGCTTGATGGCTGTGTCCCAGGATAGTCCACTGGGCGCGTCGCGCGGCCCCGCGAACTATGTCGCGCTGCGCACTGCTCGCTATGACGAATTACCACTGGTCATATCCGGCCCTGGCGCTGGCCCGGAGGTCACGGCTGCTGGCGTGATGGGCGACATTATCAGGCTGGGTCGCTTATTTCATAAATCGAGATAGAAACGTGAAATCACTACACATCCATACACCGCTCATCGAATCGCTTTCTCTGAGCAGGAGGTGGAACAAGCGCGTCTTGCTCAAATTGGAGAACCTGCAACCGACAGGGTCTTTCAAGATTCGCGGAATCGGACTGCTGTGTCAAACCGGCAAGAGCGATGGGATGGGATATTTCGTCTCTTCTTCGGGGGGCAACGCGGGCTACGCCGCCGCCTACGCCGCAAACAAGCTGGAAACGCCGATCACGGTCTTTGTCCCCAGCACGACGCCGCCAGACTTTCAACAGCGGATTGCATCGCTAGGCGCTAAGGTCATCGTCGCAGGGGATGTGTGGGACGAGGCGGATCAAGCGGCCACGTCGCTCTCCAGCGAGCTGGATGCGCTCTACATCTCTCCCTTCGATCACCCACTGATATGGAAAGGCCACTCCAGTTTGATCGACGAGATCGCCGCCGAGATTGACAAGCCGGACGCCATCGTCCTGTCCGTGGGGGGCGGCGGCCTGTTGTGCGGCGTCGTCGAGGGACTACAAAGGCTGGGCTGGAAAGACGTGCCCGTGGTAGCCGTCGAGACGGAAGGCACGGCCTCGCTCGCGACCTCCTTGCGGCAGGGCGAACTCGTGACCCTGAGCGAGGTAACGGGCATCGCCACGAGCCTGGGGGCGAAAACCGTGGCGCGGCGAGCGTTCGAGTGGACCAGGGAGCACCCGATCCAATCCGCCGTCGTCACAGACGCCGAGGCGGTTTCTGCCTGCATAGCCTTTGCCGACGAACACAGGTTTCTGGTTGAGCCAGCGTGCGGCGCGTCCCTATCGCTGGCGTACAACGAGCATCCCATTCTGGAGGAGGCGGAAACTGTGGTGATCGTTGTCTGTGGTGGGGTGGGCGTCGACCTGGCGCGACTGAGGAAGTGGCAGGCTGATTATTCTGTCGAGTTCAAGGAGGAATAGCGATGGCAGTATTCGAGATGGAAAGCTGGTTCGTCGCCGAGGGAAAAGAGGAAGCACACGAGCAGGCCATGCGCGGCTGGCTCAAGTGGGTCCACGAGCACCGGGAACTGTTCCCCGAGTGGAAAAGCGTCCGTTATTTCGCCAAGACGGTCGCGGGAGAGGAATCGGGGCGGCGCTTTATCCTCTGGGAGTATGACAGCCTCGCGGACTATGAGGCATACAAGGAGCGGCGCGCTGATTACGAGGGGCCTTACGAGGAGTACAAAAAACACGATCCCTACTACATGGAAGTCTTTGCTCACGGGGATATGAAGCTCGAGTTCTGGAAAGATGTGGAAAGAGATCTATGGATCGAGTAGGAGGCAAATAGATGAGCACGCTGACGATGAAATTTGGTGGCACGTCCGTCGGCAGCGCCGAGGCGATCGGCCAGGCCGTCGACATTGTACAGAAATATGCCCAGCAGTGGGAGCGGTTGGCCGTCGTCGTCTCGGCGATGAGCGGCGTGACGAACGCGCTGATCAAGAGCGCGCAGGCCGCCGCCTCTGGCGACGACCAGACCTATCGGGCCGTCGTCGCCGAGCTGCGGACTCGTCACCAGAGCGTGGTGGATGAACTACTGACTCAGGATAGCGAGCGCGTCCGCCTGCTGGCGACGGTGGACAAGTACGTGGATGAGCTGGCGACTTTTTGCTACAGCATCCACATCCTGGGCGAGGTCACTCCGCGCGCGATGGACGCCGTCACCAGCTTGGGCGAGCGGATCAACGCCCGCATCGTCGCCGCCGTGCTCCGCCAGCGCGGCGTGCGCAGCGAGGCCGTGGACGCCACTGAATTGATCGTCACCGATAACAAATTCCAGAACGGCGCGCCGCTGATGGAAAAGACCCGCGCCCGCGTCACTGAGCGATTGGCCCCGTTGCTGGATGGCGGCATAATCCCCGTCGTGACCGGTTTCATCGGGGCCACGGAGGAGGGAGTGACGACGACACTGGGCCGGGGCGGCAGCGATTACACCGCCGCCATCCTGGGCGATTGCCTGGACGCCGACGAGATCTGGACCTGGACGGACGTGGACGGGGTGATGACGGCTGACCCCCGCATGGTGCCCGACGCCCGCGTGATCCCCGCCCTCTCGTACAGCGAGGTGAGCGAGCTGGCCTACTTTGGGGCGAAGGTGCTCCATCCCAAGACGATCCTGCCGACCGTCCAGCGAGGCATCCCGCTGTGGGTCAAGAACACCTTCAACCCCACCTGCCCCGGCACCTGCATCGTGCGCGAGTCGGAGCTGACCGACGGCAAGATCAAGGCGGTCACCGCGATCAAGGGACTGAGTATGGTGACGGTCGAGGGACGGGGCATGATGGGCGTGCCCGGCATCGCCGCCCGCACCTTTTCCGCCGTCGCCAGCCAGGGGGCGAGCGTATTGATGATCTCCCAGGCTTCGTCGGAGCAGTCCATCTGTTTCGTCATCCCCATGGAGACGGCGGCGCCGGTTCTCCGCGCCATCGAGCAGGAAATGGCGCTGGAGCTGGCGCGGGGAGACGTGGACCGGGTCTGGTCGCTCGACGACGTGGTGATCGTGACGCCGGTAGGCGCGGGGATGCGCAGCACGCCGGGCGTCGCCGCCCGCATCTTTGGCGCGCTGGGCCAGGGCAACGTCAACATCATCGCCATCGCCCAGGGTTCATCCGAATGCAGTATATCGCTCGTCGTCGCGGCAGATGGGGCCGCCGACGCGGTGCAGCAGATTCATAAGGAGGTGATTCTCAATGGCGGATAGAGGTGATGCTGTTCATCACATAGAGAAAATCAGAGTGGGCGTCGTCGGCGCGACCGGGATGGTGGGCCAAAACTATTTGCGGCTTTTGAAGGATCATCCCTGGTTCCAAGTCACTCACGTCGCCGCCTCTCCCAGGTCGGCGGGCAAGAAATATGCCGAGGCGGTGGCAGGTCGGTGGGTAATGGACGAGGACATTCCGGGGGAGATCGCGGGCCTGATCGTCGGCGACGCGGGCGACGTGGAAGAGGCGAAAGCAAAGTGTGATTTCGTGTTCTCCGCCGTCGCGCTGGACAAGCAAGCCGTGCGCGAATTTGAGGAACGCTACGCGGCCAACGACATCCCGGTCGTCTCCAACAACTCGGCCCACCGCACGACGGAAGACGTGCCGATGTTCATCCCGGAGATCAACCCGCACCACGCCGACATCATCCCTTTCCAGCGGGAGAATCACGGCTGGGACAGGGGGTTTATCGCCGTGAAACCCAATTGCAGCGTGCAGAGCTACCTGACGCCCGTCTATGCCTTGATGGAGGCCGGGTATCCCGTCGAGAGCCTGATCGTCGCCACGCTCCAGGGCGTGTCGGGCGCGGGCTATCCCGGTCCCGCGGCGATGGACATGATCGACAACATTGTCCCATTCATCCCCAGCGAGGAGGAGAAAACCGAGATCGAACCGTTAAAGATATTTGGCACTATCGAGAACGGCAAGTTCGTCCACGACGATTCGCTCCAGGTTTCGGCCCATTGCAATCGCGTCCCCGTCATCGACGGCCACACCGCTTGCGTCAGCCTCAAGTTCAGGGCGGCCAGGCCCTCGCTGGACGAGATCGTCGCGATCTGGCGCGAGTTCCGGGCCGAGCCGCAGGAGTTGAACCTACCCTTTGCTCCCCAACCGGCCATCATCTACCGCGAAGAGCGAGATCGACCACAGCCCCGCAAGGATCGGGACACCGGGAGGGGCATGGCCGTGACCGTCGGGCGCTTGCGCGAGTGCCCGGTGATGGATTGCCGGTTCGTCGCCCTGTCGCACAACACGATCCGTGGGGCGGCGGGCGGCGCGATCTTGAGCGCGGAACTGCTCAAGGTGAAAGGGTATCTGGCGAAATAGAAGGGCTTTCTCCCTGGCCAAAGATGAGGCGATCATCCGGCGCTTTGCTAGTCGTCATCTCTGCTGCCTCTTTCGGGACGCTGGCTGTGCTTGCTCCGTTCGCGTACCGTGAAGGCGCCAGTCCCGCCACGCTCCTGTTTCTACGGTTCATCATCGCGGGCGCGGTGATGGCGGGTACGATGGTCGTTCGTGGGATCCCCTTCCCCCAAGGCAAGCTGCTGTTGGGGTTGATTTTGATGGGAGGGGTGTGGTATGTGGTACAAACGCTGGCCTACTTTACGGCATTGGGGAAGGCATCGGCGGGATTGGCAGCGTTATTGCTGTATCTCTATCCGGCGTTGGTGACACTGCTGTCGGTCGTTTTCTTGAAAGAGCGAGTGACCAGAGCGAAGGTGCTCGCTCTTGGCCTGGCGCTGGTAGGGACGATTCTCACCATCGGTCCCAGTGGAGAAGGGGAGCTGGAGGGGATCCTGCTCGCGTTGAGCGCAGCGCTGCTGTACGCGGGTTACATCGTCATTGGGGGCAGATTGATGGAACGGGTAAGGGCGTTTCCGGCGACAGCGGTGATCATGCTGGCAGCCGGGGTGACGTACGCCGGGATTGTCGTGGCGAGAGGGTTTGAATCGCCCGGGACGGCGGCGGGATGGGGAGCGATCTTGGCCTCGGCGTTTTTCTCGATCATAGCGCTTGGGACCTTCTTCGCCGGGCTTGAGCGAATCGGGTCGACGAACGCAGCGATCCTGTCAACGATAGAGCCGCTCGTGACGGTGGGACTGGCGGCGGTGATGTTGGGAGAGAAGCTAGAATTCGTGCGAATTATTGGCGGCTTTTGCATTCTGGGAGCAGTGGTGGTTCTCGGTCGAGATGGAACGGTAGAAGAGACGCGCCCATAAAAGCATATATGCAGGAGTTACGCAGTCAATAGCGAGTCCGTCGGTTGAGTAGCGCCAGCGTATCGAAACCAGGGCGAGCGGTGTTTGTAAGGCCCGTTCTTGGCTTCGATACGTCGTTTCACTCCTACTCAGCC
>Ga0180434_10001061_pt1 | contig 40253 bp, 33 predicted proteins | sample SS_ome_7_FD_132453 | JGI IMG/M metagenome (GOLD analysis project Ga0180434, IMG submission 132453) | Hypersaline lake sediment archaeal communities from the Salton Sea, California, USA - SS_1_D_2 metaG | ecosystem: Environmental > Aquatic > Non-marine Saline and Alkaline > Hypersaline >... | reverse complement strand
TACGGAGCCTACACCACTGACTTTGGTCTGACCGTAGGGACAACCGCGAATTTTATGAGCGGAAGTCCTCGTACAGAAACCTGGTCGGTTCTGGGAATGTTCCATATTCCGTTTGGACGAGGAAACATCAGAGATGGGATATCCGGAAACAATCTGTTACAAGAGAGGATGCCTTTTATTTGGTATGTGAATCTGCATGCTCAGTATGACCTGAAGATCGGAAAACAGACCCTTCAGTTCCTCCTCAATGTTGACAATCTCTTTGATACGGCTGTAGCCCGAAGAATTGAAGACAGACGAACCAGATATGGATTAGATGTCTCTGAAGACAAGGCGCTTAAGGGTGCGTATGATCTGACTGATGATGTGGGATATTACGCGCATCCATTCTTTGGCAAGGAGTCAGAGTTCTATCCTCCGATTTCTGCTCGCTTAGGAATCAAGTTCATCTTCTAATACTTAGTTAGAATATAGCGGACACACAAAGCCCGCTTCCCTGAAAAAGGGAGGCGGGCTTTTTTTTGGGGTGATTTTTATGCGATGGTGTCAGGGGAATATTATTTTATTGGATGGGCTCTTTTATGTTGATCTCAAAGTCATCAAGGCTTAAGGGGTAGCCCTGTTTTGTCCAAAAATTACATAATAATTGAAGCTGCTCTTGGATCTTTGAGCCATATTTTTGATACCATTCCTTTCCCACTGGGGTGTTTGCAGCTCTTCCTTCCACTACAAACCTGAGCTGATTATCCACTATCTTTCGGTAGATTTGGATAGAATAGTGCTCGCTGGAAGCTCCAAAAGAGACATTAAGGTACACAAAAACCCAATGAGCAAAAGGAACTTCATATGTTTTTTGTGCCTCATCCAAAGGAATATCAGAATAAGCAGATAAGCCGAAACTTAAGAAAGTAGAAAGGAAAAACAAACAAAGCATAGAGACTCTTATTATCGGATTTAAGTTTCTCATTATTTCCTCCTTTATCAAAATTTCTTAAAGACGCTGTTTGATACCTATTTATTTTGAGTGGGTCTATATCCTTAGGAAAATCGGTAAAAAAATCTATTTTTTGAGTTTTTTTTCAATATTCTGTAGTTCGTACCGCGCCTGAAGAATTTTTTGTTCGTTCTCTCCTTTTGTATTCTTGAGGTAGAGCCTGAGATAATGAGCTGCTCCTTCCAGATCACTGTTTTTTTTCATAGCCACTGCCAGATTGAAGTAGGCGGTGGGAGTAGGTCGAATTTGGATGGCTTCTTCCAGGTTCTGAATGGATTTGCTGAGGTCTCCCAAAGAGCCATAAGCAATTCCCAGGGCTTGGTAAATCTCATGGTCCTTTGGATATTTCTTCTTGAGGTCATTAAAGATCTTGATGGCTTCTTTCAAACGGCCCGAAGTGGCAAGACAAATAGCATAATTTTTTCGGGCAAATTTATTTTCCGGTTCTATTTCTAAGGCTTTCTGAAAATGTTTTTGGGCTTCCTGTTTCTCGCCTGAAGAATTCAGAATCCATGCGGAAACAAGAAGGGCATCGAAGTTTTGAGGGTTGAGTTTGAGAAGCTGGAGGAATGTATCAAGAGCTTGTTTTGTTTTTCCTGTAACCAGATAGGTGTGGCCCAGTCGGTGAAGAAGAACTTCAGAATCAGGGATCTCGGCGAGTCCTTGTTCCAGAGTTTGGATGGCCTTATCAAATTCCTTCATTTGAGCCTGCATCAGAGCCAGATTGACATAATGAGTGGGGCCATCCGGACTCATAGAGATGAGCTGTTTGTAGATGGAGGCGGATTCTTTGTAATTTTGCTCAAGTTCGAACTGGAGGGCTCTCTGGATGAGCTGCAGCTCATCGACTTTTTCTTTAGGATCGGGCAGCTCTCCTTGGGATGACGTAGCAGATCCTCCGATATATCCCAAAGACCTCAGCCTCTGCATCTCCTGGCTGCTCAAAGACTTTCTTTTGTTATCAAGAGAAGAGGAAAATTCTTCAATCATCTGTTCCAGTTTCTTTTTCTTTTCCAAGTGAATTTTTTTTCGCTCATGGAGTAAATTCTTTTGTTCTTGGGGATCTTGGTCCAGATTGTACAATTCCTCTTGAGGAGCCTTAATATATTTCCAATCCCCGTCAATCAAACCTATTAATGGATGCCATCCAAAATTTTCCAAAGGAAAATAGGATTCGATATAGGTGTTGAGATGATTTTTGGGAGGATTTTGGATAATAGGCAGAAGGCTTTTTCCCTGAATTTCTTCTGGCGCAGAAATCTCCAGCATATCCAGGATAGAGGGCATAAGATCGATCAGCCTTACCCGGGTATGGATGGTTTCTCCTTCAGGAAGATGTTTTGGGGCATAAAAGATAAGAGGAACTCTCATGGTGGGTTCATAGAGAAAAACTCCATGTCCTCTTTCTCCTTTTTCTCCCAGAGCTTCTCCGTGGTCCCCGGCTGCAATGATGATGGTTTTGTCCATCAAATTGTTTCCCCTCAATTTATCGATGATTTTTCCCACATATTCATCCATGTAAGCGATTTCTCCATCATAGGGGCGGTCTGAAAAATTTTCTCTGTAAGGAGAGGGCGGAGCATAGGGGATATGGGGATCAAAGAAATGAACCCAACAGAAAAATTGATCATCTGAATTTTTTTCCATCCATTGAGCAAAAGAAGAATAAACTTGTTCTGCCCTTCTTTCTGAATTGAGAGGTTTGAATGCCTGTGCTTGGGCAAATTTATCGTCATACACATCGAATCCCTGGTCAAGTCCGAAACGGGAATCTACTGTAAAGGAACTCACAAAAGCAGCTGTTTTTAAGCCTTTGTTTTTCAGCACTTCTGCCACAGTCAATATTTCAGGGGATAGATAGTATTGTCCGTTGTTTCTGACCTTATGATACAGGGGATAGGTTCCGGTGAGAATCGAACAATGGGAGGGGGTAGTCAAAGGGACCTGGCAGTAGGCATTTTCAAACCGCACTCCGTTTTCTGACAGAGAGTCCAGGTTGGTAGTTTCTGCTTTTGAGTATCCATAACAGCCCAGCCGGTCAGATCTGGTGGTATCCAGAGTAATCAAAAGAACATTTAAAGAGCTGTCTTTTTTCACTTGTATTTGAGGTTTTTGGGACCGGAAGACAAAAAAGGCGGCGGCTCCTAATAAAAAGATGGATAAAACGATCAGAATAAAGGGGAATCTTTTTTTCTTTTGTTTTTCTTGAGGAGGTGGAGATTCCTTTTTGTTTTTTGGGGGGAGATTTTGTTGGGAAGAAGGTCTGCGTGTTTTTTTCTTATTCTTTTTTTTTCTTTTTTTACGGGACATATTGGAAATATAGCATGATCAATTTCTTTGTGTCAAGGCTCTGCCCAGAACCAAAAAGACGCAAGTAGATTTATTGATTACTGGAAGCTTGTTTTTGGGAAGAAGGGCGGCATAAAGCAATTTTTGGAACAGCAGAACTCTTCAAATTCTTCAAACCCCAATCCGCAGCTCTTTTCAGCATGTCCAACGGTGATTTCATTTGAGCGGCTTGTTCCAGAAAGGGGATGGAGGAGCTGTCTCCGGATTTTCCAAGTGCTACCAAGGCAGCTGCTTGAGCTCGGTAACTGGAGTCTTGTTCGAATCTTTGTTTGAAAAAAGGAACCAGCTTTTTCATGTTCAGATTTCCCAATGCCCATAGAGCAGCTGCTCTGACCTTGGAATTTTTATCTTCAGCTTTTTCTTTAAGAAAACCAATATGTTCTTCCTTAAGAAATTTTCCCTTTTTGAAACCACTGTTGAGTCTGGTCCAAGGAATATTTCCTCGGTCCAAGTCCATCTGAATCACTCCTTCATAACCTCCCAGTCTGTAGATCGCATCCCTTCTTACAGCCCAGAATAGGTCTTGTTTCGCTCGTTTGATGAACTCTGCACTAATCCGAGGATCTTTATCGAACTCAGCAAGTTGAGAAGCAGCCCACATTCTTCCTATCACATCATCATGGTTCAGTTGATAGATGAGTTCATCTATAGATTTTTCAAATGTCCATTCTTTGATAAGGTAATTCCCCACATCAAACCTAACCATTAAAGGTTTTTGGTCACATTCAAAAACAAATTTTTCTTCCTTTTTCTTCAGCCATACTTTTTCTGTTCTATTTCCTTGGGGAGTGGTAATTCCCAGAATAAGGGGTGTTTGAAAAACCGGAATCCTTTTCGAGGTATCCTGTGTTTGAACGATGTTCCATGTCAGTTTTTTTTGGCTTTTATTCCAGGTGTAGCTGACATCAAATATAGGATGTCCTGGGCTGAAGAGCCATTGGTCAAAAAACCATTTGAGGTTTTGTCCGGCAGCTTCTTTGATAGCAGTAAGGAAATCATGTGTATCTACAGATTTGAACGCATGCTGGTGCAAGAAATGAGAAAGGGTTTTGTGAAAAGGCTTTTCACCGAGAATCCACCGCATCATATGAACCACGCACGCTCCCTTTTGATAGGTGTGTCTGTCAAAATTTTGCCCAGGAGTTTCCCATTGATGAAAAACAATGGGCCTCATGTAGCGGTTGTACGCTTCGTGCAAATATTGGTTCTTTTTTCCCAAAAGGTTAACCGCCGCTTCATCTTTTCCTTTGTCATGAAGAGCAAATTGAATCTCAGAGTAAGTGCCAAAGCTTTCATTGATCCAAGTATGTCCCCAGGATCTGCAGGTGACCAGGTCTCCCCACCACTGGTGGGCTGCCTCGTGACAGATAAGCCATCCATGGCTGGAGAAGTCCTGCTCTCCTCTTTTATCATGGACGATATTCTCTCCCAGAAGAGTGGCTGAAGTGCACTCAGCTCCCCCGCCTCCGGGAACCGTAATCTGATCGTATTTTGCCCATGGAAAATCATACCCATACTCTTTATTGTAAAGTTGGATGATTTCAGGAGTCCGGTTAAAAGAATTCATAGCATCTTTTTTATCGCGCGGGTAAAACCAGTAATTTATGGGAAGTGAGCCTAGAGAATCCTCAACCACCCTATAAGGTCCAGCAACAAATGTTGAGAGATAGGTAGAGTGAGGCTGTTCTTGGGACCAGTGAAAGGTCTTGGTTTGATTATCTGGGTCTTCAGAAACCGAGACAAGTTTTCCGTTGGAAAGAGCTTTATATCTGGAGGGAACAGTGGCGATGATTTCATGGGTGACCTTGTCATTAGGATAATCATAACAGGGAAACCAATGGCGGGCTCCATTGGGAAAAGAACGGGCTATGATCAAAGAAGGATGGCCGGATGTCTCATTCACAAAACTGATGCCTTTTTGGCGTCCTCTTGGGTCTGTGAGATCCTGAGCATGATAAAATACAGTGAAGGATAGGGTGTCTTCATAATCATAAGATTGGGAGAGATGGACAATAAGCTGATCTTCGGTCTGTTCGAATTCGAGAGGAGCTGAATCTTTGTTTTTTACTGAAGTGACTTTAAAGGTCTTTGCATCCAGAACACATTTTTGGAAACCGTTGCTGAACGGACTCAGGGTTATGGTGTTTTTTCCCCAGAATGCGCTCTTGCTTTCATCGAATCGAAGTTCAATCCGGTAGTGAGTGGCGTCATAATCTCTACTTCTTTCCTTCTGGAGAGGTCTGGTGTAGACATCAATAATTTGTGTGTGTGAGAAAGGGCAGAGAATCAGCAGCCCTAAGACCAAAGCTGTCAAATAATTAAGTTTTTTCATTAATTGACTCCTTTTATGTCATGATATTCCTCTGTTTTCCATCATAATAATTTTATCAGAATCTTTCTATCCAACTCAATAATAGGGTTAAAATCCACAGAATTTATATAGCTCAATAAACTGAACAAAAATTGCTTTGTCTCAGGTTTGTTGCAAAGCTTTGGCAGATTGATGGAACAGACCAGCAGCTTGCCTTTCCCCACTTTGGTTTCAAAAAAAAGACCCGGCTTATGCTGTCTTTTAAAATTATCAATAACCTGTATGAGTGGGCGAAAATCAGGAGAGGTTTCATCAAGGATAATAGGGCGGCTATTTTCGACCAAATGCCACCACTGCCAGTTGCTGTGAAATTCAGAGGGAAAATGAGCTATCATGGGCCTTATTTCGAAAAGCAAATTCCCAATCTTTTTATGTTTGCCTGCAGGGTCTTTTTATCGATTTCCAGTTCTGAAGCAGCCTTGTCCAGGTCCCAGCTGTTCTTGACCAGAGTATTATGAATAAATTCCTTATCAAAATTCTCCCTGGCTTTCTTTAATGAAGTGGCTTTTTTTGCCTCCTGCAGGAATTCCGATTCTATGGGTTCTACCAAAAGATAAAGATGAGAAGAATTTATTTCATCCTCTTTGACCATAATCACAAATCTTTCTATGACATTGATGAGTTCGCTGATATTACCCGGCCATGAATAATTGATAAAGGCTTCCATAGCCTTTTTATCCATAGTCTTTTGCTTTTTCCCGTATTCAGACGAAAAATACTTCAGAAAATAGTTAATAAGAAGGGGAATATCTTCTTTTCTCTCTCTTAAGGGAGGCAATTTAATAGGAATGACATTGAGTTTAAAGAAAAGCTCTTCCCTGAATTTTTTATCCGAGGTCAGTTCTCTTAAGTTAAGGTGAGTAGAGGCAATAATCCTCACATCAGATTCCACTTTTTTTGAAGTGCCTATGGGTTCATATTTATTTTCCTCCATAAATTTTATGAGTTTATCTTGAGTCTTAAGGCTTAGCTCTCCTATTTCATCGAGGAAAAGTGTGCCTTGATGCGCCAGCAGAAGTTTGCCTTTTTTCTTTTTTCCTGAGTTCTCCGTATATCCGAATAATTCACTTTCGATAAGATTATCTGGAATGGCGGCTACATTTATTTGTATAAAGGGATGTCGACTTCTTTTGCTGTGTTGATGAATGAACCGGGCGATGAGCTTTTTGCCTGTTCCGTGTTCTCCATAGATGAGTATTCTTCCATTGCTCGGGGCTGCGGTTTGGATTTTTTCCCTTATTTTTTGTATGGCCTTTGCCTTGCCAATGAGGTTGAACTTTGATTTCATTTCCTGTCGAAGCTGAACATTCTCTTCTTCTAGTGATTTTTGTTTTAAAGCATTCTTTGCAGTGACAACGACTTTTTCTAAGGAAAGAGGCTTTTCCAAAAAGTCATAAGCTCCGAGTTTTGTGGATTGGACAGCAGCTTCTACAGAACCATGACCGGTGATCATCACCACTTGAATATCTTCATCAATATTTTTTATTTTTTTGAGTGCTTCTATTCCGTTCATTTCAGGCAGCCAGATATCAAGGAGAATCAAATCAAAGTTTTCCTCCTTCAATTTATCCACACCTTTTTCTCCGCTGCTAGTGGTTTTCACTGTGTATCCCTCATCCTCAAAAATTCCTTTTAGAGACGAGCGGATACCGGATTCATCATCAATGACCAGTATTTTCTTTTCTTTCATGCGGGAACCTGTATGATAAATTTTGTGCCCATAGGCATATTGTCTTCTATTCTTATCATTCCATTATGTTCGTTGATAACCTGACTGACGATAGCCAATCCCAATCCTGTGCCTTTTTTCTTGGTAGAAAAATGAGGGAGAAAAAGTTTTTGCTTGTCTTTTTCCGGGATACCTGGGCCGGTATCAGATATCTCTATCTGTATTTTGTTATATTGCTTATCAAATGAAGTCTTAATTTCAATTTCTCCTTTCTTGTTCAAAGCATCAATGGCATTGTCAATGATATTGGTCAAGGCGCGCTTCATTTGAGCTCTATCAAGTTTTATTTTTTTAGGGACATGAGGATCGAATTGGGTTTTAAATTCAATTTCGGAGAAAATGCCCTGAAATGGGGCAATAGTTTGTTTTAAGATTTCATGGATGTTAGTTTCCTTAAGGTCTATTTTTGGCATCCGGGCAAAATTCGAAAATTCATCGATCAGGTTCTTTATGGTTCTGGCTTCTTGAATGATGGTTTTTGTGCTTTCAATCAACGTCTTATCTATATGGGCTTCCTTGTTTCTGATCTTTCTTTCTATTCTTTCTGCTGATAGTTGAATAGGTGTCAGAGGATTTTTTATTTCATGCGCCACTCTTTGCGCCACTTCCTTCCATGCCGCGATTTTCTGGGCTTTTATCAGTTGAGTCAGGTCGTCAAGTACGATGATCAATCCAATATTTGATTGGTTATCCTGTTCTATGGGGGAAATAGTCAGGGCTAGAGTCGTGCTTTGGCTGTTAAAATTTACTGTGATTTCTTTGTCGGAAACTTGATATTTATTGATCACAGCTCTTTCTATGTTTTGAACGATTTCTTTGTATTTTGAGTCCTGGAGGACTTCTTCAAAATCTTTTCCAATAAGATTTTCCCTGTCCAATTCCAGCATTTGTAGGGCGGATGGATTGATAGTGGTGATTTTTTGGTTGGAGTTGATGGTAATTACCCCTGTAGTGATATCGTTTAAAATGGTTTCAATATACTGTTTTCTGGCTTGAAGTTCTGAAGTTTTCTGTTGGATATTTTCTCTGCTTTCTCTGAGGTCAGAGATCATTTTATTAAAAGAATCTATGAACATTCCTATCTCATCAGAAGCAGGGTCTTGGACTTTGACATCTAAATTTCCTTTTGATACTTCTCTGGTGGCATTTGCCAGTTTTTCCACAGGAACAGTGATACTTTTTGCCAGATGAAATCCAATCCAGCTGGCGGCAAATACGAGCAGAAGGGTAATAAAGATAAGCATCAGGAGGTAGAAGGTTTTGACAGGATTTTTTTGAGTTTGGACTTGTCGGTATCTTTTGACATAGGCAGAGATATTATTGATCTTTTGGGCGTAGCTCTGAGGAAGAAATTTTCCAGCAACCACCAAGAGATTTCCTGTTTCAGAGATGGGAATAGATATCCCTCTTCTTATCATTTCTCCGCTTCCCATAGACTCGATGGTGCTGAATACTTCTCCCAAGTGGGCTCTTTTGACATAGTTGCTGTTCATGTTCCGATAGTATTGAAGAGGAAGATCTGGGTTCATTAGGGAGAAAAGTTCTTCTTCATCCAGAAAAACGCTTATTTCATCCAGTTGATATTCTTTTAATTTTTCTCTGACAAAGTCAATAAGAGGGACCCTGTCTTGTGGTTCAGCGAGACCTTGATTCTGAATGGCATTCCCTATTTGTTTGGCATAATGAAGGGTGCTGTCTTTGGTGTTTTGATAAAAGCTTTCTGTAAGGTCACTGGTATCACTCAGTATTTTATTGATGGGAGTTTTAAACCATTGTTCGATATTTCGGGTAATGAAGTCACTGGCAAAAAAGAAGAGAAGTAATGTGGGGATTAATGATAACGAGATGAAAAAGACCAGTAGTTTTGTTTTGAATTTTGATCCCAAAACTTTTCTTTTCCTCTCGAGATAAAGCCTAACCAGGTTTCGCCCCAATACAAACAAGAGGATAAGAAAGAGAAGAATCACAATGATTTGAAGGAGAGAAAGGAGCATATTTGTGACTGATATGGGAGAAAACTGCTGGGTTCCCCTGATAATAGATTCAATGGCCACAAAGAGAATGATCAATAAGAGAATGAGAGCTCCGATGATCCGGGAACCTTTTTTCTTTGAATTTTCCATTTTATCAGTGATTGGTTTTTTCCTTCAAATAAATATGATCTATATCATGCTCGATGGACTTGTTTCTGTTTGGCTTGCCAGGTATTTTTCATAATTTTGAAAAGTTATATGAAAATTTTTGATAACTTGTCCTGGTTTGCCCAAAGGTTTCCCGGGGATTCCATTTATGCTGTAATCAAAACCTCCAGCATTGCCTACATGAATAAGAAATTCTTTTTTTGAAGTCAATAGCATCTGATCACCTGGTTGTTTGAGTCCTGTAAAATACAGGTTTCCGTCTGAAAAAATTTTTATCCATGTCTCCTGATGAAATGTGATTTTAAGAACCATTCCCTCATTTGAGATAAAAGAGTTGAGTAAAGGGCTGGGAGTCTCTTCAGAAGGAGGAAGCTCAGTGATGGAAGTGAATTCATTGACAGAGACAGATAATTTGCCTCTTATCAGGAGTAAAATTATAATGAGAGCGGTCATAAAAATAATTGTATAGCCAAATATACGAAGATAAATTTTGAATTTTCTGGGAACTTCTGTGGGGGGAATGTATTCCTCAAGTTGTTCCTTTTTTTCTTCTTTTTTGATTTGGAGGGTATGATGGAAGTGATCCAATATGGTCTCTTCTTCCAGACCTATGTATTCTGAATAGGCTTTTATGGTGCTTTTTATGAAGAATTTTCCAGGGAGCATATCGAATTTATCTTCTTCCAAGGCCCTTAAATATCTTAAATTTATTTTTGTGGAATCTGCGATTTCTTTTAGAGAGATTCCCCTTAATTCTCTCTCTTTTTTCAGTTTTTGTCCCACAGAATTCATCTCTCCGAATTTTAAGACAACTCTCCCTTATATGTCAATACGGACAGGAAAATTAAAATCAGTGCGGTAGAAAGATCATCTTGAAATACAGAAAGCTTCCGAGTAAATTGATGGATAAAAGGCATGTTTGATTATAAAAAAGCATCCAAGACCCAGCAGATCCTGGCCAAGAAGCTGAATCTCAACTGGGAGGGAAAAAAGGTTAATACCATTGCCGGAGCAGACTGCAGTTATGAAACTAAAAATAAAAGAGTGGGTGCAAGTGTGGTTGTGTGCCGCTTCCCAGAACTTAAGGTTATTGATAAGTCAGAAGCAGTGACGGAGGTGTTTGTTCCCTATGTGCCGGGTTTTTTGACTTTTCGTGAGGCTCCGGCTTTTTTAAAAGCATTCAGAAAATTAAAGGGTAAACCTGATGTGACTCTCGTGGATGGAAACGGCATTGCGCATCCCAGAAAAATGGGCATCGCATCCTATATAGGAGTGGTCCTGGGCATTCCTACGATTGGCTGCACTAAGAGCCCTTTTTATCCATTTCAAGCACCTGATCCAAAGAGAGGAGCTTATACGTATTATATGAATAGAGCTCGTCAATCTGTAGGTTATTGCCTGCGGACACAGACAGGGATCAAACCCATTTTTGTGTCCCCAGGACATCAAATCAATTCAGAAAAGTCTAGGGAGATCGTTCTGAAGTGTTCCAAATTCAGGATTCCCGAACCCATCAGATACGCCCATAAACAAGCCACAGATATATTCAGAAAAGGTGAAATGTGAAATGGAAAAAGTGAAATGAAAAAAATTGAATGTGAAATGGAAAAGGTGAAAGGAGACTATATAAAAAGCCGTTTTCTACATTTCACATTTCACATTTCACATATTTTATTTATACGTTGAGAAATCGGGCTAGGGAAGAATAACTCCCCATAAACCCAATAAAACAACCTGAGGCCACAATAGCCAGACATTGCGGAAAAGTGAGATAACGAAAATTGATCAATTCTGTCAAGGCTCCCAGAGATGTGCCTAAATAAAGAGGAAATGCTTTTGTGATGACCATAAGAAGGATTAAAGACAAAGTGCTTCCTAAAAAACCCAGAATGATTCCTTCTATAAGAAAAGGAGTTCGGATGAAAAGGTTTGTGCCCCCAGTAAGCCGGAGGATCTCCACTTCGGTCTTGCGAGCCACAACATTAAGTTTTATGACATTTGAAATAATGAAAAAGGAGGCTAAAACCAAGATACCGCCTAAAAAAAATCCTACTGCTTTTGCCAGCCTGCTGAAAGCCTGGACTCTCTCTAACCAGTCTTTGTTGAACTGGACTTCATCAACACCGGGCATGTTTTCTATCTCGTCGATGAAATGGATGGTTTCCTCATAGGAAAGCACATTTTTCTTTGCTGCTGCCTCGAATGAGGGAGGAAAGGGATTTATCTCTAGATTATCCACAATGTCTTTGAGCTCAGGAAATTTTCCGCTGAAATTATCCTTGGCTTTTTGGGATGAAATATAACGAACCTCTTCAATATAAGGGCTGTTTTCTAATCTTATTCTCACGGAATTGATCTTTTCTTCAGAAGCATCTTCTTCTAGAAAAGCCACGATGGCGAGATTTTTCTGAATTTGTTTGGCGATGTGTTGAAAATTGTTTGATAAGGATAAAAATATTCCTACGATCAAAAAAGAAAGACAAATGATAAATGTTGAGAATAAATTACGCCCCCTAAACTGCCAGAGATTGGTAAATGTTTCTTTAATCAGAAAAATGAGTTTATGGGTTATCAAAGAGATTCCTTTCTTAAAATCCTTCCCCTATAGAGAAAATAAATTTTTTCACCGAAATGTCTGATAAGTTCTCTATCGTGAGTGCAGATAAGCACCGTGGTTCCTTTTTTATTTATTCTCTTGAATAAAGTCATGATCTCAAAAGCCAGTTCTGTATCCAGATTTCCCGTGGGCTCATCAGCAAGAATGATTTTCGGATTATTTACCACAGCTCTTGCAATAGCCACTCTTTGTTGTTCTCCGTATGATAGATGTTTGGGATATTCCCACATCTTGTTATGCAGGTTTACCATACGCAGGGAATAAAAAACCTTTCTTCTGACTTCTTTTTTAGGAATTCCTAAAATTCTAAGAGCCACAGCTACGTTGTCAAAAACTTTTTTGTGAAAAAGGAGGCGAAAATCTTGAAATACAATACCCATGAGGCGTCTTAAATAATATATCTTATGATTGGGTATTCTCAGGATATTCCTCTGATCAATGAGTATTTGTCCTTGAGTGGGAAGGATTTCTCTGTAAAGTATTTTAAGAAGAGTGGTTTTCCCGGATCCGCTGGGACCGGTGATGAAGCAAAAGTCCCCTCTTTTTATTTTCATGGAAATACCAGAGAGAGCCCAATTCGGCCTTTGATATTGTTTCCACAGATTATAAACTTCAATCATTTTTATCTTGAATAGACTTTTTGTCCTCTGGTTCTTTTTCTTTTATATTATATCTGTCTAAAATCTTGAGTAAAAGTTTATTTGTCATTTTAGGGTCAGCTTTTCCTCTTGTTTTTTTCATGACTTGACCAACTAAATACTTAAACACCTGTTTTTTTCCATCTACATATTGACTGACCTGATCTTTATTACTATTTAATATTTCAATGATTATTTTTTTTAATAGGTCTTTATCTGAAATCCGATCCAAACTTTTTTCTTTGATGATATCTGAGGCTTTTTTCCCTGTGGAGATCATTTCAGGAAAAATAATTTCTTTTCCAGTTTGTCTTGAAATCTTATTTTCTTTTATGTGTTTTATCAAATCAGCACATTTTTTCGAAGAGATAGGAAACTCAGATATACAGGTATGGGTTTTTTTGAGATAACTGAAAACATCACGGAGGATCCAGTGGCTGGTTTCTATAGGTTCATGAGAATATTTTGCAGTTTTTTCAAAATAATCTGATATTTCATGAGAGGATACAAGGGATTTAGCCTCATGAAAAGGTATTTTATATTGCTTTATGAATCTGTTTATTTTCTCATCAGGAGATTCTGGGAGAGATGTTTTGATTTTATGGATGTCTCTTTCTGTGATCACTAATGGAGGAAGGTCTGGATCTGGGAAAAATCTATAGTCCTGAATCTTTTCTTTAGCTCGCATCAGAATAGTTTTTCCTTTTTTGTCATCCCAGAATTTGGTTTCCGGCTCTGTAAGAATTCCTGTTTTTATATTCTTTATATGTCTGTTTATCTCATATTCAAGGGCTTTGCGTAAGAAACGGAATGAATTGAGGTTTTTTATCTCAGTCCGGACACTTTTTTGTTGAGCTTCTTTCTTTTGTACGGAGATATTTGCGTCACATCTGAGACTGCCTTCCTCCATGTTGCCGTTACATATATTTAAATATTGGAGAATGATGATCAGTTTTTTTAAAAATTCTACGGCTTCTTCAGGAGAATTTATTTCTGGTTTGGTTACGATTTCCAAAAGAGGAATTCCACTTCGGTTAAAATCTAAATACGTTTTTTCATCAGAACTGTGCATTTTTTTATGGATTGACTTCCCAGAGTCTTCTTCCAAGTGAATTTGACTCAAAGCAATTTTTTTTGGTTTTTGATTGAGAGTTATTTTTAAAAAACCATCTGTGGCGAGGGGATAGCGGTTTTGGGTTATTTGGTAGCCTTTAGGAAGGTCTGGGTAAAAGTAATTTTTGCGTTCAAAAATAGAGCGCTGATGGATACGGGATTTGACTGCTAAACCAAGCTTGATCCCCATTTCAACAGCTTTTTTATTCAGCACAGGCAGGGCTCCTGGAAGCCCAAGACATACCGGGCATGTTAATGTATTGGGAGGGGCGTTAAATTCCTTTTTACAGGAACAGAACAATTTTGTTTTGGTAAGAAGTTGCGCGTGGATTTCAAGCCCTATTACTGGCGTGAATTCAAGGCTGAGCATGAAAAAATTATAACATATTATTCAAAAGAGTCGGTCTTTTTTATGAATAGTTTCCGTTAAAAGAAAAGGTACATGAACCATCCGAATAAGAGAGCTCCTGCTGTCATTATCAGAAAAAGAGATATAAAATATTTTATTTGATCTCTCTTATTATCCCTTCTTATTAAAGAAAGTACGATGCTGATAAGTGCTGCATAGATAATCATAGAAATGAGGTGACTTTTAAATATCATTTCTTTTTTCCTGATAAAACATCAAAAGCATCTAGAGCAACAAGGTAATTGAGCAAACCAGATCCAGCAATATAAGTTGTCCCGAATTCAAAGGTCATTTTTTTCAAAACTCCGGATCCAAAAGAAAATATTTTGGAGGAAAAATAAAGAGAACCATAACCCAAGTCAGAGAAGAAGGCGAGGAGAGTCAAGGGATTCTCTGCCTGTAATGAGTATATCTTTCCTCCCATCATCAATCCCAGCACAGACATTAGAGTAATGCAAAAAAAGAAAATAAGGGCTTGCCAATATTTTTTTGCTAATAAATGGCCGAAGCCTGGAATAAACCAGCCCAAAATAAGACCAACAGTTGCTTTTATCATCATTTTGAATGAAAATGATAAAAGAAAAAGGGAATGAAAGCAAGAAGAAAAGGTGTTATAATGAATCAATCTCTTTCAAACACCCAATAACACACAGACAAAATGAATGAAACTTTCTTGGATATATGTTTAAAAAGTAGGGTTTTATAAATTGAGGAGCTCAAAATGAAAGATTTACAGGAAATAGCCAAGGAATCCCTGTTGGGTATTCAACAGCTCAAAAAAATTGAACAATTCATACTGAGGCATAAACAATTTTCTACTACAGTGGTTAGAGATGAGATTGACTGGTTTGCCACAAAGTTAGGAATGCCTTCCTATTATTTTGAGACGAGTCCTCTAAAAACCATTGCCGCACATATCGAAGCGCTTAAAGCTGCAGAGATCATGGCTTCTGTAAAAGCCGGAGTTGAATTTGACATTGATTTAAAGAGCCAGTCAGAAGATGAAGCTCTTTATTTGATGGTGGATGAACACCATAAAGCCATGGAGATTGAAAGAAACATAGAGAATAAATATCCAAACTTCAGAGTGCAGTCATACCGAACTTCAGGAAAAGCCTCCGGATACAAGCATCTGCGGATGTATGTGGTGTATAAACCAAAATTAACTTTTGATAAAAACCTTTCTGAGGAGACAGACCTAAATAAGATCGCGTGCAAGGATTTTTTAGAAACAACGACCAAGAAGACCTATAAAAGATATCAGCGGGTCATGGAAAAAACCAAGGGATGGGAAACACCCCTTATAGAAGTAACCCAAAAAAAGGAAACAGATGAACATCGAATCATGGTGGTCTGTGATAAGGATTCGAGTTCACGATTCTTTTCTAATATTTCTGAGGTTGTCAATTCCTATGACCTTGTTTCAAACAGAAAGTATATAGAGCAGTTTGCAAACGGCAAAACAGTTTATGTGATATATTTGGATACAATCAAAGACCAAGAGTTGCTGGATGATATCATAGAAGATATTAGTCTGGTTTATGTTATCCCTGAGAGTCCTCTTTTAGAACTTTTCAAACAGAGAAAATTAAATGCTCAAGAGATGGTCTTTGGTGTATCTGCTTGGAGTTTCGCCCATCAGTTCTTGACCAGTTATAACGAGGAATATGTAAAACTTTCTGATGTTCTTAAGGAATCGCCAGAGCTTCTGGGGACATTACGGACCCTTAAAGTAAGACTGGCTAAAGATACTTATACAGAAACAAAAGTATGGGATTCCTTTCTGAATAATTATGTTTATTTAAAGTCTTTATATGCTCTTTTTGATAAGAAATTCAATGTTGCCTCCAAGGAGGACAATATAGATGAGGATTTGTCATCTTTGAAAAAAGAGATGTTGCGGCGTTTGCCTACTGACATTGATAGAGAAATATTCAATGCGGTCATTACTTTTATTCAGGTCATTCAAAGAACTAATTTTTATAAAGAAGAGAAAACATCTATTTCTTTTATGTATGAAACAAATTTTTTGAATAAAGTAGATTATCCAGAAACTCCCTATGGAATTTATCATGTTATTGGAATGGAGTTCAGAGGTTTTCATATCAGATTCAGAGATATTTCCCGGGGCGGGATAAGGATAGTCAAGTCAAGTGACTATCAAAATTATCTGAATAATTCCGATTTTATTTTTGATGAGAATTATAATTTGGCTCTCACTCAGCAGAAGAAAAACAAAGATATACCTGAAGGAGGTTCCAAAGGGACCATTCTCCTCAGGTGGGGTTATGATGATAAAGCAGAAACAGCATTTAAAAAGTATACCAATGGTCTCCTCGACCTTTTGGTTGAAAATAAAAATGTTAAAGATTTTTATGGCAGAGAGGTGATTCTTTTCTTGGGTCCTGATGAGGGAACTGCTGAACTGATGGAATGGGCAAGTTTGAGGGCCAAGGTTCTAGGATATCCGTACTGGAAAGCATTTTCCACAGGAAAACCTGTTGAAATAGGCGGAATACCTCACGATTTATACGGCATGACCACTCATTCTGTTCATCAGTATGTCCTGAAGTCATTGGAAATGCTGGGAGTTAAAGAAGAAGACATGACAAAGGTCATGACAGGCGGTCCTGACGGAGACCTGGGAAGCAATGAAATATTTATTTCTAAAGATAAAATATTGGCGATTATTGATGGCTCAGGTGTTCTGTATGATCCAGAGGGGATCAACCGGAAGGAATTAAAAAGACTGGCAAAATCAAGAAAACCTGTAGTCTATTTTAAGAAAGAATTGATCTCTTCAAAAGGATTTCTGGTCAAGGTTGAGGACAAGGAGATAACACTTTCAGACGGTACTGATATTGTGAGCGGTCTTGAATTCAGGAATTCCTTTCATTTGGACAAAAGGTTCAAAGCTGACCTTTTTATTCCCTGTGGAGGGAGACCCGCATCCATCAATATAAACAACTGGAAAAAGTTTGTAGATGAAGAGGGAAAGCCCAGATTTGGAGTCATATCAGAAGGGGCCAATCTCTTTATCACTCAAGAAGCTCGGTTGAGATTGGAAGAAAATGGAGTGGTCATATACAAGGATGCCTCAGCGAATAAAGGGGGAGTTACTTCATCTTCTATGGAAGTCTTTGCCAGTTTGGCTTTGAGTGATCAACAATATGATAAATGGATGTGTGTTAGAAACAATAAAATAACTCTTTTTAGGAAAGAATATGTGGATCAGATATTGAGGATTATCAAAGAAAATGCCGCACTGGAATTTGATCTGATTGAGAAAGAGCATAAGAAAAAGGATATACCTAGGTCCGTATTAACAGAAATGATTAGCGATAAAATAAATAAAGTGATAGATGCTGTTTATGTATCTGAACTATACAAGAACAGAAATTTTTTTGAAACCATCATAAAAGGATGCTGTCCAGATGTGCTTATAAAAGAAATAGGCTTTAAAGCAGTCATGGAAAGAGTGCCTGATTTATACTTAAGAGCTATATTCGCCTCTCGGTTGGCAAGTCGTTATGTCTATCAATTCGGATTGGATGCGAATGAAATTGATTTCCATAATTATGTTAAGCAGTGCGAGTGATTTGAAGATATAAAACTTCAGTTATTCGCGGTATTGTTATATCATAATACGTTCGTTTGAGACAGAAAAATGAGTTCTCTTAAAAAAGCTGGAATTTTAGTCCTGTTTTTATTGGTTTTGACCTTAAACCACTGGGCTCAAGTCAAAACAAACGGTTATTTTGCCTATGATTATGTCAATAATCAAGTCGATACAGAGATCATAGGAGGAACATTTGCCAATCCGCGTTTGGGATTCACTCTTTCAGGAGCCATCACTCAGAATTCAAATTTTGTATGTGAAGTGCTTTTTAGAGAAGGCCAGAAAATTGAATTGAAGCAGGCTTGGGTCAGCTTGGGGTTTTCTGGTCATTTCAATCCCAAACTTGGACTTTATATGGTGCCTTTTGGAAAATACAATGAGTCGAATCGACCCTATGAGACAGTATGGATCAATCCTCCATTAACGGCTCATTATTTGTATCCGCGAAATTGGAGAGATATGGGATTTCTCATTGAAGGCAGGATCTGGAGTTTTCATTATACAGCCTATTTAGGGAATGGTCTTAAAGAGACCGATACATTGAGCAAAGGCAATCAATTTATCGATAACAACACCAACAAGTCCATAGGGGGAAGAATAGGGCTTTTTATTGACCAGGGGTTTGAGGTTTCTTACTCTCATTACAGAGGAAAGTATGATGCCAATGAAGAAAGAACCTTAGTCTATCATGGGGCAAATGTAGACTGGCAGACTGAAAATTTTCAAGTTTTGGCAGAATATATCAAAACTTTTATGGAGAATCCCTTGGATTATAATAAAGGAGAAGCTGAAGGATATTTTGTTCAGATGTCCATTCATATTGGGAATGTCAGCCCAACCGGAAGTTTCCAGAAAATGAGATATAATGATCCTTTCCATGGAATCGGATTTTCATCTTCTTTAATGCCAGGGAATGGAGTAGATAAAGAGGAAAAAAGATGGAGCGTGGGTCTGGTCTATAGGGTATTGGAGAATGTTATGCTTAAAATTGAATATGACATGAATACCAATATGAAGGATGAATCTAAAAATAAGGCACTATTTTGTCAATTGGCGTTGAATTTTTGAGCTTGTTTCCAGAATTAAGTTCTGTTAAAATTTCGCCGTCATTTGAATTTATTACTAAAATAAAAATATTTTAGTTAACCTGAATAGTTCCGGTAATTGAGCTATCAGCGGTTTTTATGAATAATCCAAGTTTAAAAGAGAGTCTGTTATGTCCAATATTGCTGTTGTAGGTATGCAGTGGGGTGATGAAGGAAAGGGCAAAGTCACAGATTTATTGACCCCTGCGTTTGATGTGGTGGCAAGATATCAGGGTGGCCACAATGCAGGCCATACTGTTTTTGTCAAAGGAAAAAAAATCGTCCTTCACCTGATTCCTTCCGGAATACTTCACAAGAACAAATTGTGTATCATAGGGAATGGAGTGGTGGTGAATCCCAAAGCTTTTTTAAATGAAGTAGAGCAGTTAAGGAACTTGGGGATTAATGTTAGTGATAATCTTGTGATAAGCAAAAATGCCCAACTTATTCTTCCTTATCATTCTTCTATTGAAAAAATAACGGAAACCGCCAGAGGCGATAAAAAAATAGGAACCACCTGTAAGGGAATCGGGCCTTCATACGTGGATAAGATAGCTCGTCAGGGAATAAAGACAGGAGACCTTTTAAATAAGGAAGTATTGAGGAATAAGGTGGAGCAGAATGTTCAGCTAAAGAACATTCTTTTGTCTCATTATCAAAGCCCGGGCTTTGAGCCAGAAAAAATAATCAAGGAATACATGGAATACGGGAAGCAGATGAAGAAGCATTTTAAAGATGTCTCTCTTCTCCTTGATCAGAAGATAAAACAAGGAAAGACCATATTGTTTGAAGGAGCCCAAGGAACATTACTCGATATTGACCACGGGACCTATCCCTATGTTACTTCATCAAATTCCACAGCAGGAGGAGTGTGCACCGGACTTGGGATTGGTCCGGAAAAAATAGACCATGTGATAGGTATTGTTAAGGCATATACAACCCGTGTAGGGAGCGGCCCTTTTCCTACAGAAATCCATGGGAGCACAGGAGAATACCTTCAGAAAAAAGGGGATGAATTCGGAGCCACTACAGGCCGTCCCCGCAGATGTGGATGGATTGACTCTGTGGCCTTAAAGTACGCGAAAAGAGTAAATGGAATAAATAAGATTGTTTTGACCAAGCCTGATGTGCTCGACAACTTAGATGAGATCAAAGTATGTGTGGGTTATTCATACAAAGGTTCTCAATTGGACAATTTTCCCACAGAAAGCTGGGTTCTTGAAAAGGTCAAACCTATATATAAGACTGTCAAAGGTTGGAAACAAAGAATATACAGAACAAGAGATTATGACTCTCTCCCTGAATCTCTATTGGATTATGTAAGACAAATCCAAGACCTTATTGAGGCTGAAGTAGTCATGATATCAACAGGAATGGATAGGGAAGATACTGTGTTTATCCACGACAAAATGAAGACATTTATGGATATCAACAAGATTCACTAATCTTTGGAATCTAGCAATGATTCAGCAACCATTACAATGGATTGAACTTAATGCCGAGGCACTGAAACACAATATCACTCAATTCAAGCATTTGTTGGGGAAAAAACGAAACATGGTAGCTATGGTCAAAGCCAATGCTTATGGACACGGGATGCTCGAAATCGCGGATATAGCCATCAAATCTGGGGCTGAATGGTTAGGAGTACAGTCCATTGATGAAGGATTGATCTTGAGGGAACAAGGTTTCACCTGTCCTATTCTGTCAGTAGGTTATATTCCCTTACACCATTTGGAACAAGCCGTTAATAAGAATATAAGAATAACGGTCTATAATCACCAGTCCATAGAAAAGTTAGGAAATATATGTCGGGCGCTGAATAAAAAGGCTTTTCTTCATCTGAAGCTGGAGACAGGAACTTACCGCCAGGGAATTGATGAGGATGAGATTATTCCTTTTATCAAAAAAATACAGCAGTATAAAGGATTAGTCATAGAAGGGATTTCCTCACACTTTGCCAACATCGAAGACACAACGGATCATAGCTATGCCAGGGATCAGCTTTATCGTTTTCAGAACTTTTTGGATATAATCGGCCGGTATGGAATAAAAGAACGTTTTAAGCATATGGCTTGTTCAGCAGCAGTTATTTTATTTCCAGAAACTTATTTTAATATGGCAAGAATAGGCATAGGCATGTATGGTCTGTGGCCTTCCAATGAAGTCTTTGTTTCCAGTTTGCTGAGAGATCGGCCTGAGTTTAATTTGAAGCCGGTGCTTTCATGGAAAGCCAGAGTAGCCCAGGTCAAGAAGGTTCCGAAAGACGCTTTTATCGGATACGGATGTACTTACAGAACAACCCGAGAGACTGACCTTGCTGTGATTCCGGCAGGGTATTCTGACGGATATTCCCGGAGCCTCTCCAATATTTCTTATGTGCTTATAAAAGGAAAAAGAGCGCCCGTTAGAGGGAGAATCGCCATGAATTTCCTTATGGCAGATATCACAGATATTTCTGGAGTGGAAGTGGAGGATGTGGTGGTCCTTCTGGGGAAAGACGGGTTAGATTCCATAACTGCTGATAAGCTTGCTTCTTTGACCGGAACCATTAATTATGAGATAATCGCAAGGATCAATCCAAATATTCTCAGGGTTGTGGTTTAAATGTATAATTCCTATAGGATATATTGACTTTTTGGAAAAAATGGTGTATATTTTGATGTGAATAAAGGGTTTTCATCTAATATTAAAGAACCTGTTTTTTCGTGATAACAATATACAATTGGATAAAAGGAGAAATTTGATGAAAGAAAAAGTAGAATCCACTTTAGATAAAATTCGTCCCTCTCTGGAAGCTGATGGAGGAAATGTCGAGTTGGTTTCTGTTAAAGATGGGGTCGTAAAAGTTAAGCTGACAGGAGCGTGTGCTGGATGCCCCATGTCTCAGATGACACTGAAGATGGGAATTGAAAGACTTTTAAAAAAGGAAATACCAGAAGTAAAGACAGTGGAAGCTGTATAATTCTTTAAGTGGTTTTTTTCTCTTGCTTTGTATACATATTTGATTTGAGGAGACTGATGGATGAAATACAGTGATGTGGTGATGGACCATTTCCAGAAGCCCAGGAATGTGGGTGTTATCAAAGATGCTGATGGAGTGGGTAAAATAGGAAATCCTGTTTGCGGGGACACCACCACTTTATATATCAAAGTCAAAGACAATAAAATTGATGATATTAAATTTCAGACATTAGGTTGCGGGGCTGCTATTGCCAGTGCCAGCATGGTCAGTGAAATGGCAAAAGGAAAAACCCTGGATGAGGCCATGAAAATTTCGAGCAGTGGAGTGATTAAGGAATTAGGAGGTCTTCCAGAAAAAAAAGTTCATTGTTCCAATTTAGGGGCGGATGCTCTTCACAAAGCCATAGAAAACTATCATGCCAAACAAAGGGGTGAGGATAGAGAAGCGGATAAGAAAATATTGAAGGATAAAGAATTTATGTGTCCCAAGTGTAATGATCCTTTAGCTGAATCCAAGTTATTCTGCCGGAGATGCCGTGTTGAACTTGAAATCTGCCAAGAATGTGGGAAAACAAAAAAGAAAAATGATGAGAAATGCCCGCACTGTGGAGCTACCCGAGTTCGAGTATGATTTATGATGGAATAAGATTTATCATTTCTATAGGTAATAATAAGGTGGGCCTGTCATGAACAAAAGCCAGTTAAAGAAAAAGATAGAAAAACTCAAGAAAAAAAGGAATGCGGTCATCCTCGCCCATAATTATCAGAGGAAAGAAGTACAGGATGTGGCTGACTATTTGGGGGATTCTTTGGGCCTTAGCATCAAAGCATCTCAGACTGATAAGGATGTGATTGTTTTTTGCGGGGTGTATTTTATGGCAGAAACCGCCGCGATATTAGCTCCGGATAAAACAGTTCTGATTCCCGAAGAAAACGCAGGCTGCCCCATGGCTGATATGATTAAAAAAGAACAATTGGAAAAGTGGAAAAAGGAGAACCCGGATAACAAGGTGGTTTGTTATGTGAACAGCACCGCTGATGTCAAAGCAGGTTGTGATATATGCTGTACTTCATCCAACGCAGTAGAAGTGGTCGATTCATTAAAAGATGAAGCCGTGATGTTTGCTCCTGATAAAAATTTAGCCTCTTACGTGGCTCAGCAAAGTGATAAAAATATAATTCCCTGGGAAGGTTACTGCTATGTGCATCATGAGATCACACCCCAGGAGATTTTAAAACTAAAAAAGGCTTATCCTAATAGTGAAGTATGGGTTCATCCTGAGTGTTCTCCTGAAGTAACAGAGCTGGCTGATAAAGTATTCTCCACTGGAAAAATGGTGGAAGAAGCTCGCAGAACAGATAAGAAAGACATCATCATCGGGACAGAAACCGGAATTATCAACAGACTAAAAAAAGAGAATCCTGAAAAAAATTTTCACCCGGCCCGGAAACAAGCGGTGTGTCAAGACATGAAGAAAACTACTTTGAAAAAAGTATATCAAGCTTTGAAAAACATGGAGAAAAAAGTTGTGGTTCCAGAGGAAGTAAAAGATAAAGCCAAGAAAGCTATAGAGAAAATGATAGAAATCAGTAGCTCTGATTGAAATGGAGACAAAAGAAAGAACCTTAAAAATCATTGATATTTTAAAACAGCTATATCCCCATAACAGAACCGCACTAACGTTCCATACTCCCCTTGAGATCCTTGTTGCCACCATATTATCTGCTCAGTGTACAGACAAAAAAGTAAATGAAGTGACCCCGGAGCTGTTTCGGAAATACAGAAAAGCAGAAGACTATGCAGAAGCCGATACCAGAGAATTAGAGGAAGAGATCCGGTCCACTGGATTTTACAGAAATAAGGCAAAAAATATAAAGGCTGCCTCTGAGAAAATAGCAAATGATTATTCGGGAAAAGTGCCCTCTACTATGGACGAACTTTTGACACTTCCCGGAGTAGCGCGAAAAACAGCTAATATTGTGCTTTCTAGTGCTTATCACAAAGCCGAAGGAATTGCTGTGGATACCCATGTCAAACGATTAGCCCAAAGATTAGGGCTCAGCAAAGAAAAAAATCCAGATAAGGTAGAAAAGGATCTAACCGCTTTGGTGCCCAAGAAAGAATGGCTTTATTTCAATTACAGGTTAGTCAACCACGGCAGAAAGATTTGCCAGGCCAAAAAGCCTTTATGTAGAGAATGCCCATTGAATCATCTCTGCCCCTCGGCACAGCTTTCATAATTCTGTGTTATTCATTTTGTTCCCTCAATCAATTTGCTATTTTGGTCTGATTTGCCTTATCATAAAATAGTGAAGTAGGGAAGTCCTGACGAGCCAAGTACATCTTTGAAGACACTCTCAATACTCAAGGAGTGAACATGGTAAAAAAAGCATATCTCTTTCATAAAACAAAAGATAATGAAGTGGAATGTGACCTGTGCAGCCACAGGTGCCGCATAGCTCCTTCTAAATTTGGGATTTGTGGGGTAAGAAAAAATAAAGAGGGGGAGCTGGTCACTTTAGTGTATGGAGAATTGATCACAGCCCATGCCGACCCCATTGAAAAAAAGCCTCTTTATCATTTTATGCCTGGGACATCAGCTTATTCTATTGCCACTATCGGATGTAATTTCCGCTGTGGATTTTGTCAAAACTGGCAGATATCCCAAGCCTCCAAAAGAAAAGAAGAGGTTTACAGCGAGAAATTTCTTTCTCCAGCGGAAATTGTGAACGAAGCGAAAAAGCATGACTGTCAGAGTATCAGTTATACCTATACAGAACCCACTATATTTTTTGAGATTGCTTACGATACAGCCAAGCTTGCCAAGGAACAAGGACTAGCCAATACTTTTGTTACAAATGGCTACATGACTCAAGAGGCGTTAGAAAAAATAAAACCTTACCTAGATGCATGCAATGTTGATTTGAAATCATTTAGAGATGAATTTTACAAAAAGGTATGCAAAGCTCATCTTGAACCAGTGCTGGAGTCTATAAGGAATATGAAAGAGATGGGGATATGGATTGAAATCACTACTTTGGTTGTTCCAGAGCAGAATGATTCTGATGAAGAACTAAAGGATATTGCTGAGTTTATAACCAGTATTGATAAAGATATTCCTTGGCATATAAGCCGTTTTCATCCAGATTACCGGTTTTCGGATTCGAAACCCACCCCCATGGAAACCATGCAAAAAGCAGTTTCCCTGGGAAAGGAAGCAGGTCTTCGCTATGTTTACATGGGTAATGTTTATGGTGAGTCAGATGTCACCTTATGTCCCAATTGCGGAAAAAGCTTGCTGGTACGCAGAGGATTCTGGCTCATGGAAAACAACATCGTTGATTCCAAATGTCGTTTCTGTGGACAACCCATAGCAGGGATTTTCTCCAATGAAGGGGGCTGAAATGAAATACAAGTTTATGGATCACACAGCTGATGCTGAGTTTCGAGCCTACGGAGGTTCTTTGGAAGAAGCATTTCAAAATGCAGCTGAAGCCACGGCTAATCTTATGTGGGAGACAAAGAAAATTAAGCCTAGAAAAAAAAAGAAAATATATGTAAGCGGGAAAGATAAAAAACAAATGCTGGCGAATTTTTTGGAGGAAATTTTGTTTCTTTTTGAGTCAGATGATTTTATGTTTCATTCTGCAAAGGATTTATCTATTCATAAGGATAAAACAGGTTATCAGTTAGAAGCCTTTTTTCTAGGGGATCGGATTTCAGATAACTATGAGATTTTCGGGAGTATTAAAGCAATCACATACAATGATATGATCATTGAGAGCAATGACCAATATATGATTCAAGTGGTGGTAGATATATAGGGAGGAAAACATGAAATTAAAACAAGTTAATTCTTATACCTGGGAGATACCCAAACAGGGAGATATGAATGTTCCGGCGTATGTTTATAGTTCTCCCTCTCTCATCGAAAATGTGAAAAAAGATCTCACCCTAAAACAGACTCGAAACATGGCGTGTCTCCCTGGAATACAAAAAGCAGCTTTGGCAATGCCTGATGCCCACCAGGGTTATGGATTTCCCATTGGTGGAGTGGCTGCTTTTGATATGGACAGAGGAATCATATCCCCAGGGGGAGTAGGGTATGATATCAACTGTGGAGTCAGGCTTTTAAGAACGGATTTTTTTGAGAAAGACATACAAGGAAAAAAGAAGGCTTTGTTAGATGCGATTTTTGAAAGAGTCCCTACTGGAGTAGGGAGAGGCCGATCCACCAAATTAAGCAGTCAAGAAATCAAACAAGTCTGTACAAAAGGAGCCCGCTGGGTGGTAGAAAAAGGATATGGAAGAGAGGAAGACCTTAAGAGAACAGAAGAGGAGGGAATGATAAAACATGCTGATCCAGGGAATCTATCCCAGAGAGCCATCAACAGAGGTTCCAGCCAGCTGGGGTCATTGGGATCAGGAAATCACTTTTTGGAAATCCAAAAAGTGACTAACATTTATGACCAGAAAACAGCAGTGGCTTTTGGGATTCATTCACAGGGACAAATATTGGTTATGATCCATTGTGGAAGCCGGGGTTTGGGTCATCAAGTGGCTTCGGATTATATCAGGCAAATGGAGAATGAGATCGGAACCAAAGAGTTGCCAGACAGACAGCTTGTCAATGCTCCTATACGTTCAAAATTAGGGAAAAAATATTATGAATCCATGAATTCAGCGGTCAACTTTGCTTTTGCCAATCGACAGATGATCGCTTATTTTGTAAGAGAGGTTTTTGAAAAAATTATGGGGACATCGGAAGGAATGGATCAGGTCTATGATGTGTGTCATAATGTGGCAAAATTCGAAACGCATATGATAAACGGAAAAGAAACCAAAGTCTGTATCCATCGAAAAGGAGCGACTCGAAGCTTTGGTCCTGGCCACAAGGAGATTCCTGATGTTTATCGCCATGTGGGGCAGCCAGTTCTGATCCCCGGCAGTATGGGCACATCTTCCTATGTTCTGAAGGGAACAGAGAAAGCTGAAGAGGTGAGTTTCAGTTCCACAGCACACGGAGCCGGACGTTTGATGTCACGCCGACAAGCCCTGCGGAATTTCAGAGGAGAAAAAATAAAAAAAGAACTTCATAATAGAGGAATAGAATTAAGAGCCAGAGGGTGGAAATGTGTGGCTGAAGAAGCTTCCCCAGTTTATAAGGATGTGGATGAAGTGGTGAGAGTTTCTGATTCTTTGGGTATAGGCAAACTGGTGGTGAAAGCCGATCCTGTGGGAGTAATCAAAGGATAAGCAAATAAAAGAAGTTAAATGTGAAAAGTAAAATGTGAATAAATTCAAGTGTGTCTTTCGCTCCCTTCAGATCTTAACGCTATTCTTATTTAAGAAAAGCACTAGGAAACACGGATTTACACCAAAAAAGCTATCTCAATTTCGTGCTGGCGCACAAAAATTACATATTATTTTTATATATTTCGGATGATCTAAATCTAAAGAAAAGTTGTTTTATTTCGGCTGCTCTGCAGGAGAAAAAACAACATCTTTTTTTTTATCCGTGTATATCCGTGTCATAAGAATTTATTTACTGCAATCACACTTAATATTTGGCACTTTCCCTATTAAGGAATGATGCCTCCAAAATTCATTGCCATGTGCTGAGGGGATTTGTTATATTATTCACATCCAATTTTTATAAAAATAGAAGGTAAGGTTATTTTATTGGTGGAGTGGTTATGAAAGTCATATTAGCGGGTTATAATGTGGACAGTATGGTTATCGAAGAATTGAAAAAACACAATCCCCAAAGAAGGGATGTGACTCCGGAGACTTTATCCGCTTCTTATGCCCGGATCTCACGTGATCCCCGGTCAGTGGATAAACTTCGTTCCGCAGCCCGTGCTGAGGTGGATAAAGCCAGAAGGTCAAACAGGACCATTATTTTTAAAATGGGTCATCATTCTGTGGCAGAGCATGCGGTTTTTAACTTTGATGTGATTGGCCTGAGCCGATTGGCCATAGAAGAAATCGAGAAATTCAGGCTTTGTTCCTACACAGAAAAATCTCAGAGATATATCAAATTAGAGAATGATTTTGTGATTCCTGAAGAGGTCAGAGAAGCAGGAAAACAAGAAGTGTTTACAGGGATGATCCGCGAACAGAATAATCTGTATCACAGATTGTTTAAAAAGCTCAAACCTTATTTTTTTGAGAAATATTCTGATATGGCTCAGGATAAAAGAAACCATTCTCTTTTGGATGGATGGGCAAAAGAAGATGCCCGGTATATTGTGAGTCTGGCCACAGAAGGACAGTTGGGCATGACTTTAAACGCACGAAACTTGGAATTCATGATCAGGCGGTTCTCATCTAAAAAGCTCATTGAATTAAAACAATTTAATGAGAAGATCTACAAACTGGCCAAGGAAGTGGCTCCTTCTATTATATTATTTACAGAACCCAATGACTTTGATGAAAAGACCTACCAGGAATTGACTGAGCAGATGGAACCAGATGACCGATCCTTTGAAAACACAAAAGACTTTGTCCAACTTGTAGAGTACACGCCTAAAGCGGACATCAAACTGGTGGCTTCTTTGATGCACACTGTTTCTGATGATTCGTATGAGACTTGTGTTCAGAGGGCTGAAAGTTTAAACCATGAAGAGCAAAAAAATATTGTGAAAACAGCCTTTAAGCACATGGAGTTCTACGATGCTGTGCTCCGGGAGTTTGAGTATGTGGATATGACGTTTGATTTGATTGTATCTGCCACATGTTTTGCCCAGCTCAAACGCCATCGAATGGCCACCCTGACTACACAAAGATATAATTCAAGTCTTGGTGTCACCATCCCTCCCTCTGTGAGAGCTGTGGAAGCAGAAAAGGATTTTATGGATGTCACCAAGAGAACAAATCAGGTCTATCAGGAATTGCTTCTTGGCATGGATATAGGAGCGGAATATGTGTTAACCAATGCTCACCGGAGACGGGTCCTTTTGAAAATGAACGCCAGAGAATTTTATCATTTTTCTCGTTTGAGAGAGGATAAGACAGCTCAATGGGAAATCAGAAAACTGGCCCGTCAAATGAGTGAAAAAGCCAAGCAGGTTATGCCTTTGACCTTTATGCTCATCGGGGGCAAAGACCGTTATCCTGAAATATATCAGTCGGTGTTTGGGCATTCACCCAAATTCAAACCCCCCACAATAAGATAGGTGAAAAGTTAAAGGTAAAATGTGAAATATGTAAATAAAGCCTTACATTTCACCTTTCACATTTCACCTTTCACATTTCACATTTTACATTTCTCTATTTTTCAGTAATTAACTACGACTTCATGCCCCGTGCCTTCTATCTACAGCAACCTCGACTCGTGAATAACTAGGTAAATATTCATAACATTAACAACCCAGGCACGGAAAAATTAAGGTATGATTTATGCTCTATTCAGATTTTTAACGCCATTCTTCTTCTTTTTTCTCGGCTCCTGCGTAACTCCCCCCGTTCGTGGATCAAACATACTCGTCGTCCGGCTCCGCCGGATACCCTTGAAAAAATCATCAGAAGGCTAAATCTTCAATGTCGCTTCAATCATACCTTAATTTTTTATTTGTTGAGCTCAAGGGCGATGACAGAAACATAGGGGTCTGGAGCTTCCTCTGGTAATTCTATTTCGGCTCCGGTTTCACGGTATTTGATATTGAGTGAGGTTCCTGGATTTTCCAGCAGATAAGCAGATTTAGCTTTGTGTTTGAGTCCTGGAACTTCCAGGATTCTGTTTTCCGGCCATTCAAAGATATGCAGAAAGATTTTTTCAGATTTTGTGGTGCTGCGCCCCCATTCTAAATCAGGAAATAAGCTGGCTGTGGTTCCATAAATGCTTTCTCCATTCACATCCATCCATTTCCCCATAGCTCTCAGCCTCTCTATACAAGGTTGGGGGAAAAGCCCTTCGGCAGTAGGTCCTACATTGAGGAGGAAGTTTCCTCCTTTACTCACGATATCCACAAGCTTTTGTATGAGTTCTTTCTTAGATTTCCAGTTGTCATCATGTTTGTTGTAGCCCCAGTGGTCATTCATGGTCATACAGGTTTCCCAGTCATATCCAAGCCCTGTGTCCGGGATTTCCTGCTCGGGAGTGCCGAAATCTCCTACAGCGGTTTCCGGGTCATAGGTTCCTGACATTCCTTCTCTGCCTTTTCCCACCCGATTGTTGATGATGATGCTGGGCTGAAGAGACCGGACATAATGATAAAGTTCAGCTCCTCTTTGTTTATTCCAGGTATCTTCCCATTCTCCGTCAAACCAGAGCACTCCGATTTTTCCGTAGTTGGTTACCAGCTCTTTTACCTGGCCTTTCATGTATTTGACATAGCGGTCAAATTTGGCTCCTTCTGCGGAGCGCGACTCCCATTCCCGACGGGGAAGATAATCAGGATGATGCCAGTCCATTATGGAATGATAAAAGCATATTTTTATGCCTTGTTTGTGACATTCGTCTGAAAGTTCTTTGAGGATATCCCGCTTAAAAGGAGTGGCATCCACCACGTCATATTCAGTGAGTTCAGAGCCAAAAAGACAAAACCCATCATGGTGTTTGCTGGTGATAACAATGTATCTCATTCCTGCGTTTTTGGCTGTTCGGACCCATTCTTCAGCATTGAATTTGACAGGATTAAATTTTTCAGCGAATTTTTCATATTCTTTAACCGGGATCTGGGCTGTGGTTAATATCCATTCTGCATGATTTGTCTCTTCTTTCCATTCGCCTGCAGGGATGGCATAAAGTCCCCAGTGGATAAAAAGTCCAAAACGGGCGTCTCTCCACCATGCCATTCTTTGGTCATGCTGGTCTTGTGTTTCCTTAATGGATGGGGTGGATTGTTTGTTTTGACTGGAGTACATGACCAATCCCATGACCAGAAAACCTATAAATAGAGGAAGGATTGTGTTTAAAAAAGGATTTTTTTTCATTGGACCCTCCGTATTTATATTTAAACACAAGTGATCAATCGTCATACCATAATTCAGGGTGGATCAAAATTTGAAGAATCTTTTTATCTGTGTTTTTTATTTTTGATAAAAGCTTTTTATGTTCTTTGAAATCCCTTTTGTCAGAGATAGCTCCATTCATCATTGTTTTTGAGGAAGCACTGACTTTTTGACTGAGAAAAAAAGAATCTTGTGGAATACTAGAGAATTCTTTAGGGAAAGAAATGGAATGAATTCGTTTTTTTGTTATGGTTTCAAGGTGATTGCATTGGGATATGATCTCCGTTTCTTTGAGATTGACTTTGATTGGTTTGGAGTTATTTAAAGAAGTATAATGGAGGTATAATCCGATTTCGTGGCCTAAATTTATGATTTCTTTGATAATGGATAAATTTTTTTTATCTTTCAGATTATAATGGGGGGAAAGTATGTTTATCATATACGACCCTCTTACTGAGCACTCTTTCTCTATTTGAGCTAACTTTAATCCTTTATCTAAGGAATGGTGAATATCGTGTCTTATAATGAATTTAGGTCTCATGATCTGACTGAATATCTGGGGGATTTCTGATATTACGTAATGAGCATCAAAAGATTCATTCAGAGCTTTCAGTATTTTTCTGTAATAGCTGAAGGGATAACGACCATGATTGGGTTTATGTGTGGAGTTCATTGGTTGTTCCATATCCTTTAATGAATTTTATTTAAGTTTCTGAACTTCTTTCTATCTTGTAAAATCTCTTTTTACCTATTCTAAGAATGATTTCATCTTTATCTGAAAGGTCAATGACAAAATCTATGTTCTTTATTCTATCCCCATTGATATACACTCCTCCCTGCCTGATGGCACGCTTGGTTTTTCCTCGGGAGGGGAAAATGTTCTTATCCGTCAAGAAATCTATAAGAGAAATTTTTTCAGTTTCTAAATCAATCTTTTCCATATCTGAAGGAGCTTTATTCTGCTTGAACACCCGGTCAAACTCTTGAGCAGCTTTTTCTGATTCTTCTCTTCCCCAGAAATCTTTGACGATTGATTTGGCCAATTCTGATTTGAGGTCTCGGGGATTGATTTCCTCTTGCTCAGCTTTTTTTTGAAAGTTCTTGATTTGAGATAGGGGGATATCAGTAAGCAGTTCATAATACCGGTACATGAGTGAATCTGATATAGACATCACTTTTCCGTATATTTCCTCAGGGGGTTCTGTGATGCCTATATAATTATCCAAAGATTTGCTCATTTTTTCGATGCCATCAATTCCTTCAAGCAAAGGCATGGTCAGGACTATTTGAGGTTTCTGGCCGTACTCTTTTTGTATGTCCCGGCCTACCAGAAGATTGAATTTTTGGTCAGTCCCGCCTAATTCCACATCTGCCTTTAAAGCCACTGAGTCATAGGCTTGCATAATAGGGTAAAGAATCTCATGAGTGCCTATGGGCTTGTTTCTCTTGATTCTTTCTGAGAAGTCATCTCTTTCCAGGATACGGGCCACCGTGTACTTGGCCATCAAATGAATGATATCAAAGCTGCTCAGCTTTCCCAGCCATTTTGAATTGAATTCAATAATGGTTTTATCCGGATCCAGTATCTTAAAAACTTGTTTTTTATAGGTCTGGGCATTTTTCTTTATCTGTTCTCTTGTCATAGGAGGCCGCGTTTTTGATCGGCCTGAGGGATCTCCAATAAGACCTGTGAAGTCACCTATGAGAAAGATGACTTCATGTCCTAGGTCTTGGAAATGCTTCATCTTACGCAAAAGAACCGTATGACCAATATGAATATCCGGGGCTGTAGGATCAAAGCCTGCTTTAACTCTTAAGGGCTGATTGTTTTTCAGAGAGATCTCAATTTTTTCTTTGAGTTCTTTCTCTTGGATGATCTCAGTGCTTCCTTTTTTAAGATATTCAAATTGTTTCTCAACTTCTTCTTTTCTCTGCATTTTGTCGTTCCTCTTTAGCATGACTTATTCATAAAAAAATGGCGATGTTTTCATTATTGATTTCATTTCAGCGATATACAAGATTTATTTAGAAAAATTATCTGAACATTTTTCTTGTTATTGTTTTCAATTCTAATCGCCATTTTTCACCCACTGAGGCGAGTCGATATCATTGCATCTGCTTCGTACCAAGGCATTCGCAGTGAAGAACCACACCTTCATGCCTTGTGTCTCGCATCCGCAGCAACATTGACTCGTGAATAGTCCAGCTTAGTAATGATTTTATATTTTTACATTCTTTATGGGAAAATGGCAAATACTAAATAGAAACGAATAAAATTTTTTTGTGGTCAGTCCAGAATAAAGACTTTTCTTCCTTTGATAAAAAGCTTTCCTTCAAAATAAAGTTGCATAGCTTTAGGATATATTTTATGTTCCTGCTCCAGTATTCGGTCGCTTAAAGATTCTTCAGTATCGTCTTGGAGAACAGGGACCACAGCTTGAAGGATAATAGGTCCCATGTCCACATCAGCTGTCACAAAATGGACTGTAGCTCCTGAATACCGAACTCCCCAATCAAGGGCTTTTTTTTGGACATGAAGTCCAGGGAAAGAGGGGAGAAGGGCAGGATGGATATTCATGATTTGATTTTCGAATTCATTACAGAATCCGGGAGTAAGGATTTTCATGTATCCTGCGAGACAGATAAGGTCTATATCTTTTTTTTTGACCTCGTCGCATATTTTGTTGTCGTAATCTTCTTTAGAATCAAACTCTTTGGGATTCAAATAAAGCGTTTCCAAATCTCGTTTTTTGGCATTCAGCAACCCAGGAGCTTCTTTCTTATTGCTGAACACAAGGGAAATGTCTGCATTGATATCTCCTTTTTTCACCGCCTCGTGGATAGCAAGAAAATTGGATCCTCTTCCTGACAAAAACACAGCAACTTTTCCTCTTTTTTTTGGGCTCTGGAATGTTTTTTCAGTCATCAACCCTTCCTTTTTATATTGAAATTAATCATCCTGACCTATTCATAAAAAAATGGTGATGCATTCATTATTAATTTATTTTCAGCGATATACAATATTATTTTTGGAATAATGACATGAACATTTTTTCTGTTCATATTTTTTATTCTCATGGCCATTTTTCACCCATTGAGGCAAGCTGATCTTGCTGCATCGGCTTCGTTACAGGGCATTCGCAGTGAAGGACCACGACTTCATGCCCTGCGCCTTGCATCTGCAGCAACCTCAACTTGTGAATAATCCAGGTTATTATTCATACCATATCAATTTATGTTCCTTTTTAAAATAAAAAAAAATAAAATTATTCATTAATAAGAAATTCAGTTGTGGCTGAGGCAATATAATACAGAAAAAGGCAAAAAGTGAAATGTGAAAGGCAATAATGGAATAATTTTGAATGCTTTTATTATATTTCACATTTCTCATTTCCATTTTACACTTGGTATATTTTATGAATGATCAGGATTAGATGATTTTGAAATGATTGGGAATAGAATTTTTCCAGGATGAATAAACTTTTTGAATGGGGATGTCGATTATTATTTTTCCTAGATGTTTTATGCAGACCTGTTTTCCTCCGGTCTTTCCAATTATGGAAAAGGGGACCTCTATTTTTTTTGCCAAATCTTTGAGAACATCCAGGTGTTTCCTTTCCAGAGAGATCAAAATACGAGACTGAGTTTCTCCGAATAAGAGGGAATCGGTTCTTATGCTGTCCAAAAGATCTACCTGACACCCCATCCTTTTTTTGCCTAAAATACAGCATTCTGCCAGACATTGAGCCAGGCCTCCCTCTGATAGATCATGTGCTGACTTAAGCAATCCTTGGGAGATGGCTTCCAAACATAATGCTTGAACTCTTTTCTCTTTTTCAAGGTCAATCTCTGGGGGAGGTCCCTTTTTTAAAGAGTGAATTTTTTTCAGATATTCAGAGGCTCCCAGCTCTTCTTTGCTTTTGCCCAGGAGAATAATGATATTTTCAGGTCCTTTAAAATCAGGTGTGGTTATTTTGTTAAGGTCATGGATCATCCCCACGACTCCCAACACAGGAGTGGGGTATATGGAGGTCCCTTCAGTATCATTATAAAAACTGACATTTCCTCCTGTAACTGGGATGTGAAAGATCCGACAGGCTTGAGCAATCCCTTCCACGGCTTCTTTGAACTGCCACATGATTTCTGGCTTTTCTGGATTCCCAAAGTTTAAGCAGTTGGTCACACCAATCGGTCTTGCTCCCACACAAGCTAGGTTTCGACATGCTTCAGCAACAGCGATTTTTCCGCCTGATTTAGGATTGCTGTAGGTATAGAAAGAGTTTCCATCCAGGGTAACAGCCAAAGCCTTAGAGGTATTTTTTATTCTCAATACAGAGGCGTCTGCACCTGGAAGCACAGCTGTATTGGTTTGCACCATGTGATCATACTGACGGAACACCCACTCTTTGTCAGAAAGACCGGGTGATTTTATGATTTGAAGAAAGATGGATTCATAGTTGTCGGGCAAAGGAATATCATGGAACTCAACTTTGGGAGGAGAGGGGGAGTAAGGTTTTGTTTCTCTGTCATAAACAGGACATAGATTAACAATAGCGCTAACAGGTAGATCCACTGCTTTTTGACCTCCTGAATTAACTTTCAGGTGCTGGTTGTCTGTAACCTGTCCTATGATAACAGCATCCAGGTCCCATTTGGCAAATACATCTTGCACTTGTTCGACCTTCTCTTTTTTGGCTACAATGAGCATTCTTTCCTGGGATTCAGAAAGCATGATTTCATAAGGGGTCATTCCTTTTTCTCTTTGAGGAATGAGGTCTAAATCAATTTCAATTCCAGAGCCTGAGTTGGCTGCCATTTCCGTAGTGGAGCAGGTGAGACCTGCAGCTCCCATATCTTGAATTCCCAGCACCAAGTCTTTTTCCATGACTTCCAGGCAGGCTTCCAAAAGAAGTTTTTCTTTAAAGGGATCCCCGACTTGGACATTAGGTCTTTTTTCCTCCAGGTCTTCTCCAAATTCTGCAGAAGCCATAGTAGCTCCATGGATTCCGTCTCTTCCTGTTTTCGAGCCCACGTACAGAACAGGATTGCCTTTTCCCTCTGCTCTGGCATAAAAAATTTTTTTCTTTTTAACGATTCCCAGACAGAAGACATTGACCAGAGGATTCAGTGAATAGCATTCATCAAAAAAGGTTTCACCCCCTACTGTGGGGACCCCTATAGAATTTCCATATCCTGCGATTCCTGATACAACCCCTTCCATGATCGCCTTGTTTTTGGAAACAGACAAAGGGCCGAAATGCAAGGAGTCCAGAGTGGCTATAGGTCTGGCTCCCATAGTGAATATATCTCTGAGTATACCTCCTACCCCTGTAGCCGCGCCTTGGTAAGGTTCTAAAAAAGAAGGATGATTGTGGGATTCAATTTTAAACACAGCAGCAAGCCCATCTCCTATATCAATGATTCCTGCATTCTCTCCCGGACCTTGGATGACATTTTCTCCTGAGGTTGGAAATTTTTTTAAGTAAATTTTTGAGCTCTTGTAACTACAATGCTCTGACCACATCAAAGAAAAGATTCCCAGTTCAGTCAGGTTGGGTTCCCGTTTGATAAGATCAACGATTTTTTTATATTCCTGCTGAGTGATCCCGTGTTCTTTTATGGTTTCTTTATCCATCATTTTAGATAGTTTATTATTGACTCAAATATGATTCTCCCATCACAGCTTCCCAACAAGATTTCGCTGGCTCTTTCCGGATGGGGCATCATACCCAGAACATTATTGTTTTCATTGATAAGACCTGCTGTATGTTCCATAGATCCGTTAATATTAGATTCCTCGTTCAAGCGGCCTTCAGAATCACAATAACGAAGGATGATTTGATGATTCTGTATTATTTTCTTAAGATGATGGGAATCTGAATAATAATTTCCGTCAAAGTGAGCTATGGGGATATTCAGCACTTGCCCTGGTTTTCCTTTATTGGTAAAAGGAGTCTCTGTGTTTTCGATTCTCATATGGACGTTCTGGCATAGAAATTTCAGGTTCTTGTTTCTGAGCATGGCTCCAGGAAGAAGCCCCAGTTCTAAAAGCACTTGAAACCCATTGCAGATTCCCAGAACAATTCCTCCTGAAAGAGCAAATTCCTTGATTTCCTGCATAAGAGGAGAGAATCTGGCTATGGCTCCAGATCTGAGGTAATCTCCATAGGAAAATCCACCGGGAAGTATGATGCAGTCAGCCTGTTTTAAGTCATGATCTTTGTGCCACAGGAAAAAGGATTCCTGCCCTAGAACATGTTTGAGCACATATAATGTATCATGATCACAGTTTGATCCAGGGAAAACCACAATCCCGAATCTCATATCAACAGGTTCCTTTTTGGTGTGGCTATCATTCTATGATTTCCCAATCGAATTTTTCAATGATAGGATTGGATAAAACTTTATGAGAGATCTCTGGTATGACCTGTTCTGTCTTTTCCCTGGAAATATTGTTTAGCTCTATTTCAAAAACCTTACCCTGTCTCACATCTTTAATAAAGTCATATCCAAGGGTGAGGAGAGCGTTTTTCACAGCCTGTCCTTGGGGATCCAAGACACTCTCTTTAAATGATACCAAAACTCTAACTTTCATCCGATAACACCTTATGATAAATATAGTCAATTTTAGACAAATAGAGTTCTAAGGAAAAACATTCCTCAATTTCTTGGCTTGTAAGGATTTGAGTGACTTCAGGATCAGAAAGAAGCAGTTTTTTGAAATCCGCATCCTGTTCCCAAGCTTTTAAACTGTTTTTTTGCACAAGATGGTAGGCCGCCTCCCGGGATAAATCTTTTTTGGTCAGAGCCAACAGTACTTTCTGTGAAAAAACCAATCCCTTAGTCAGATAAATATTTTTCCTCATCTTTTCAGGATAAACATGCCAGTGGGTCATGATGTCTGTGATTTCTGCCAATAGAAAATCAGTAATGATAAAAGTATCTGGAATGATGACCCTTTCTGCTGAAGAGTGGGAGATATCTCTTTCATGCCATAAGGAAATGTTTTCCAGGGAAGTCTGAAGGTTGCTCCGGGCAATTCGAGAAAGCCCTGAAATCCTCTCTGCCCTTACCGGATTTCTCTTATGAGGCATGGAAGAGGAGCCTTTTTGTCCTTTGGTAAAAGGTTCTTCCAGCTCCAGGACTTCAGTCTTTTGAAGGTGCCTGATTTCTTGAGCTATTTTGTCTAAAGAAGTACAGAGAAGAGCAAGCGCGCCCAAAACTTCTGCATGTCGGTCTCTTTGCAAGATTTGAGTGGAAGCATTGGCAGGTTTGAGTTTTAATTTTTTTAGAGCTTTGGCTTCTATGTTTGGGTCTAGATGAATATAGGTGCCTACAGCCCCGGATATCCTCCCATAGCTGATATTTTCTTTGGCCTGAGAAATTCTTTTCAAATGCCGCTTGACTTCTTCATACCAGACTAAAATTTTCACGCCAAAAGTAATGGGTTCTGCATGGACTCCGTGGGTTCTTCCAATCATAGGGGTGCGTTTGTATTCTAATGCCAGTTTTTTGAGTGTTTTTTTGAAAGTTATCAAATCTTTTTGGATTTTCTCAAGAGATTCCCTGATAAGTAGAGAAAGGGCAGTATCCACCACATCATAGGAAGTCAGTCCAAGATGGATGTAGCGGGAGTCTTTCCCAACATTTTCAGCAATGGATGTCAGGAAAGCCACGACATCGTGCTTCACTTCCTTTTCGATCTCTTCGATTCTTCTGATGGAGAAGTCAGCTTTTTCCTTGATCCGGTTAAGCGCTTCTGAAGGGATTTCTCCAATTTCATTCCAAACTTCACAGACAGCTAGTTCGACATCCAGCCATTTTTTGTATTTATTCCTCTCTTCCCATATAGCTCCCATTTCAGGCCGAGTGTACCTTTTTATCATGTGATGGTCCTTAAAAAAGATTGATTCAGAATCATAACAACTCCTTTATTTCATGTCAATTGTTCTGGACTATTCATAAAATATGTATGCATTTTTATACACATTTATCATGATTGAATCTCTTATCCATGTTTTATTTATAAAGAACATGAGTTTTGAGTTTAATCGGGTTATGATTTTAGTCTAATACATATTTTACCTTACAGGCAAGCTGATTTTGCAGCATCTGCTTCGTTGCAGGGCATTCGCAGTGAAGGACCACGGCTTCACACCTACGCCTTGCATCTGCCACAACCTCAACTTGTGAATAATCCAGGTTATTATTTTAATTATAGCAATAGGCAAGATTTTTCCGAGAACAATATTGAAGCGTTGATCACGTTATTATTTTAATTTTAATCGCCATTTTTTCACCCTTTAACCTTTCCCCTTTCACCTTTAACATTTAACCTTTCCCCTTTCACCTTTAACCTTTCCCCTTTCACCTTTAACCTTTCCCCTTTAACATTTAACATTTCCCCTTTAACATTTAACATTTCCCCTTTAACATTTCACCTTTCACTTTTCCCCTTTCACTTTTCCCCTTTAACCTCGTTTTTATTTTTTTATATTAATTTGGATTTGGTTCTTGACAAAAACTTATTATTAGGGTAGCATTTCATTCGAGCTAGTTTAATTTCTAAATATGGATTGTATAGTAGAGATAGGTAGGTACCTAAGATAAAGTATAATTCAGGCCTAGTCCTACGCAGATTTTTTCCCAAAAAACAAAAAAACGGACTTAAGACACATACGGATTTCTTGCCAGCGTAGCTCAGTTGGTAGAGCAGCTGATTTGTAATCAGCGGGTCGGGGGTTCGAATCCTCTCGCTGGCTCAGGGACAAAAAGAAAGGCATGAGGAAAAGAAGATAGAAACAGCAGTCTCCAACAAATAGGTTGACTCAGCAGGATTATTAAGTGAGAAAGGCAAGTCGGGCTTATAAAATGGGCAGGTACCAAAGTGGACAAATGGGGCGGGCTGTAAACCCGCAGCGGCAACGCTTCGGAGGTTCGAATCCTTCCCTGCCCATTTTCGGCGGGAATAGCTCAGTTGGTAGAGCATCGGCCTTCCAAGCCGTGGGTCGCGGGTTCGAGTCCCGTTTCCCGCTTAATAAATTTGCCCACGTAGCTCAGACGGTAGAGCACGTCCTTGGTAAGGACGGGGTCACCAGTTCAAATCTGGTCGTGGGCTTTGCGGAAGTTTTAAAAGATTAATCTGAAGACTAGGAGGTAAATCAATGGCGAAGGCAAAGTTTGAGAGGAAGAAGCCGCATTTAAACATAGGGACGATAGGGCACGTAGACCACGGCAAGACGACATTAACAGCAGCGATCACCAAGGT
>Ga0180434_10001059_pt1 | contig 40294 bp, 76 predicted proteins | sample SS_ome_7_FD_132453 | JGI IMG/M metagenome (GOLD analysis project Ga0180434, IMG submission 132453) | Hypersaline lake sediment archaeal communities from the Salton Sea, California, USA - SS_1_D_2 metaG | ecosystem: Environmental > Aquatic > Non-marine Saline and Alkaline > Hypersaline >... | reverse complement strand
TTGGGGGAGAAGCCAGCCGTAAAAAGCAGGGTGGGCGTCAACGTTGATTAGGGCGAATGGCGGCGAGATTGGGGGAGACCTTACGAATCGACGAAGCCAGGGCAAAAACTGGTGGTGCTCGACAGTGAATGTGACAGGTATGCCGGGAGGAATATACTTCAATAATTTACCGAGCTTGACTGCTGGGTCACTCGACTTGTTGAGCCAATCGAGATCGACGCTGAGTAGTGTTTGTGTCATATTAGTCCCCCAATGGGCCAGGAGGGATTCGAACCCTCACTCCCCCGGTTATGAGCCGGATGCTTTAACCATTAAGCCACTGGCCCGCTGTCGTCTTGTTCACCCAAGAGTTCAGCCAATTCCCCCAACCCGTCGAATTTTGCCAACACGTCTACACAACTACTACCAAGCTGTCCGAATAGGAGCTTACCACTTCCGTCGTCGAATAATTCTACCCGAACAGATACGAATGGACCACCCCATCTTTCTCCGACTGCGTCGAGAAGTCTTCTAACAGCCGGAATATCCTGCTTAGAGAACTTCGACATTGTCTTCCAACTCCATATCATCGCCACAGTCAGGACAAATAGCCGTACCCACCTCCGTGATATTTGGGAGGTATTGGAAAGCTGCTTCGTCGCAGTGCTGGCAATAGTAATGCAAGATAATCTTGTGAATTGGCACTTGCTGTCCTGATCGCACGCGACCCCTGAACGAATCGATGATCTTGAAAGTGCCGTTACCGAGTGGTATGAGACTAAAAGCAAAGATAATAATCACCACAAAATACGGGATACCGTTCGCTATGCTGGCTCCGTAGACCATGAGTGAGCCAACTAGGATACCCAATACGCCACGACGGAACTTGTCTCTGTTCATTACTTTCTCCATACCACCACCCCAGGAATTACCCGCAGTTGTCCGCAGACCATCAGGCGATCAACCCCGAATCCTGTACGACGTGACTGCGGGTAATTTCCGGGAAGGTGGCCAGTGGTTTCTCATGGATGCCTCACGCCATGAATCGCTGCGCTTCTACCGGCAACCACTCATTGGTCGACCCCCGATAGACCGCTCACAATCGCCCCACGACGTTCTTCGACTCCCACCTACATCCTGCCGTACCACCATTAACCACCGCCGTACGCGCGGTGCCCCGGTTCTGCGCAGACCTTATCTCCTATTTTGTTCGTCCTGTTCCTCGACAGGCTCTTGTTTCTTCTTCTTATGTTTTCGGTTATTCCGACACCAAGGACACACAGGATAAACTGAATTACCCAAGACAGCCCCGATGCAGTGCTAACTACGGACGCACTTCGGCACCCTCTTGTTGTGATGAGCGCCAGATGTGTGATCGAATCCACGAATCCTCATTCCGCACACCCGACATCGGCTTCCGATAGGAGCGAGGATATCCTTCCCATTGTCGTCCTGCCCAATAACAATGTTCTTGCCATAATGAACACTGCTGCACTGACGAGCGTTATGGACATGCTCAAGATGAACACCACGATCCGACAGAACCTTACACAGAGACGCCTTGTTTTCAATTTTCTTCGCCATGATTTCCCCCTTCTAATTCATCGTGCCCTGGACAGCCCTCGCAATCCCCATCACAATCTTCGCAACCTCCACATTCACATGGTTCTTCACCCAACTCGCATACCGCATTGGGCCTTGTCCACGTCAAGCACTCATCTCCACCTTGCATGACTGCCTTGCAGATAGCTGGTTCGTTAATGCAAGAACCCATAACCCGCAATGCCCTTTCTCGTGTCAGCCCCAGATACGCGCTGGTACCATTCCGAGCGATCCATGGACTGGTGTCAAAATTCGTACTCTCCGTGTTCCATACATTAACCGTGTACATCGTTTCCCCCTCCTGTGATAAGGTATATTACAACAGACTGTAGCACCAAGTGTGGCACTTCTTTATATACCCCCAGCAAAGGACTCGCCACGCCCACCGACATTGCGTCTGAGAGTTGCCCCCTAACTTTCGGAGTTCAGGAGTGCTGCCCGCCCTAGAAACGGACACCCTGCATTTCACCCCATCGGGCACCAACTTACCCCACTACCAGTAGCGAACTGGCAGTTTCGTTGAAGAGGTGTTATCCCTCTGGCTAGACCACAGTCTGTGATAATACATCCTATTTACCTACCTGTTTCTCCCAAACCGGACCACCGAACAAGCTTGACGCCTTTTCAAATACGCGAGCTAGATACCCTGCCGAACAGGTAACCTTGGCATCGAGTTCTACCATCCACTGCTTTATGATAGGTTCCCAGTGGAGCCATCCGACAATTGTGCTATCGGACATGATAACGACATCATCGCATTCCGGACGCGGATCAAGCTTAATTTTGCAACTGGTATGTATGCCGACCATCGGTTTCCCCTAAATGCCAATCCACCCTGTCCCTTGTCCGTCTCGCGGCCACTTCGGATAATCCTTGTGCATTTCCCGATGAAAATTGCGAGCCTTTCCATTGACAATAAGCAACAGCGCCCCGCAATAAAAACAGTCACAAGTGCTGTTATCCGCCTGCCTATGGGACTTCACCCCAATCACCCTGAATCTCTTCTTGCACTCAGGACACTTGAAGAATATGCCCGACTTAGTCCTCTTCCTCTTCTCTCTCTGCATCGTTATTAAACCACCTATCTTGCGATAGCACAACAAAAAATCCCCGACACACACCAACCAGCCCTCATTTTGGACATTGGGATTGATGTCGTCAGGGACTTCTTGCTGACCTATCTAAGTCTGGCGTTTGCGCCACTAGTTATGTCTATCCGGTTCACACCCGAGTTTGTCGTAAGTATCAGCAAAAAATTCGATTGCCCTATCTACCGTCGCGCCGTTCAGTTGTGCGGTAATCCATTCATCTGGACGGCCTGGCTGGTACATGGCACTGTCGAATGCAATGCCAGCAGGTAGACGTGACACAACCCCATCGTACAGATAGGCTGTAATAAAATATTTGATTTTGCCGTCGGCGTCAAAGGTTTTGAACTGCCACATCTCTGTCGCGTGGGGATGGGATAAAGACTTTCCTCCACTACAATGCCAAAATCCATGTTCTTTGAGAGATTTCTTGATAGCTGACAATTCCATAATATTTCTCCACAATGATTGGGGTAGACAGGATTCGAACCTGCATGGATTTTCATCCAAGGGCACTTGAAACCCTCGCGTATGCCATTTCGCCACTACCCCAGACAACGAGGATTGCCACACACCCCCATTTCGAGTTATGCGCACCATCCGATTCATACAACAACCGCTTCGTCCCAGCCGTACAGCTTGTCTACCTTGACAATGTCTTCTTCGACACAAACCACCGGGATTCTTTCACAAGTACATGGGTTGTGATACCAATCCCTATCCATAGCCTGATAGAGAATTATTCCCACGCACTGGTTCTGTCTTCCCATTCCCTTGAGTATTGGTTGGATGGTCCCGCCAGTGCATATCGTGTCATCTATGATGATGTACCTTGAGTCGATCGGATTGAATGGTTCTACCCTTCTAGTAGAATGACATCCACCTTCATCAATTCTTCTGGTAGTTTCGCCAGATTTCCTGACTATGGCAAAGGGCATTCTGATTTGCATGGCGACAGCCATTATCGGGATTTGTCCACTCGAACCGGTTCCGACCAACAGGTCAGGTCTATCAAACCTCGGATGCCCGATTGCATGACAGATAGTATTAATCGACGCTCTTGGTTTACTAAATAGCTTATCGAAGTAACACACAATAGTCTCCCCCTCTTAGGTCCTGTGCACAACAAAACCCAACTCGTTCATCATTATTGTGAATACCATGGAGTTGGCGAGATATTCCCGTAACCACTTGTATTTCTCTGGTAGACCGAAGTGGTTGGCTAGCGCTGCGGCAATAGCTGGACTACGGGAGATACCCATCTCGCAATGGATGACGATGTTATCGCACATCTGCCGATGGACAAATTCCGATATATCCATGGCGTGACTTTCCGTGAAGTACGCTAGATCACTTCTGTCCGGAATGATCCTGTCGAAGTCGTTGAAACACAGTCTAAGAATTTGTGGTTCCGGATGGTTGATAACTGCTGGTTCAGTATCGACGTCAGTGATAGACACGACACACACAGACCCACTGCAACCACCAATAACGTCGTTTACCTCGTCACGACCGCTAACGTGGATTTTCATAGCTATTGTCCTAGTTGGCCGTCTCTTTACCCGAGCCCGTACCTTAGCCGCCTCTTGTTCTCGCCGTGCAGTGACCCATGGGCATTCTGGTCCATCGTCCGCAGTTGAAGGGAATAGAAGAACATCGTCTGTCGGCGCAGCATAAACCGTTGGGATGGACGGGATAAATTCGTCTATCCATTCTAGGCCAGATGGTACGTGGCCGTGTTCGACCAGTTCTGTGACTGTTCGACAATGATCTGTCTTATCTGGAAACACGACAATACCGATCCCCGCCTTGTGGCCGAAACATCGCTTTAGATATAACAATTGTCTAACAAGATGGTGTTGTGCGTTGTCGACCAGCTCGGCAAACGTTGTCATCACACACTCCCTACCTCTAATAATTAAAACACCAAGGCCCCCACCGACCCCGGCTCAGTTACATATTAAGGGTTTTACGGCAATGGTATGGTTCTCGGTAAGCTACTCCGGTATCCCGTTTCGCGTCCCGATTCAAATAACACACATTGCTATGCCCTGTGACTGTCCCACTGCCGTAGCAGTTCTTTCCTAAGTTCTTTAGCCAATTTCCCCCTGGCTCAACAGCAGTTCAGACTCGTAGATACTGAGTCCAGCTTCCACCAACTCGGTGTCGGTTAGGCCATCTACGTTTATGTCAACGGCGCTAACGTGACCAGTGGCTGAATAGTTCAGCATCGGTGCTCCAAGTGATACTCTCTCTGGGTATCTATTTCTCATCCAGACAGCCAGCTTGTCGGTCTCTTTAATGCGGATAATGCCAACACCAACCATTTCAATCTCCTTTTCGTCCGTGACCCCACCATCACGTTACCAATAGCCCCCGTGCTTCGGTACGATTTACAGGCCAATCCTCCAATCGGCTTGCCACAGCATTACCTGTCGGCATTGAGTTAATGGCCAACGCCGCTAAGCACTCTCCCGACTATCTCCCTTGTCATTGTTCCCTTTCGGCTTCACGGTTGGGTAGACGTCGCCTATCGTTTCGTCCAGCTCGTCCTGAACAGCTACCACGATATTGCAAAATTCCACAAGTTCGGGGAACCTTCGACGGATTGCTTCGTGTACACGTCCCTTTAGTTCTGGTTGTGATACCGCGTCTTGAAGTTGGTTGACCAAAACCTTATCGTAGCAAGTAGAACACTGAAACGAGAATGCCCATGTACCATTGCCACTTAGGAACATAATCCGCCGACGCAGACGAGACTGGGCTTTATTAAGCAGGTCCTGGAGATGTGGATATATAGTAGACTCCAGCCATTTTTCCTTCTGTCTACCAATACGTTCGGCCAGGGCCTTGATGTGTGCGAGATAATCCTCTGACTTATTCCCCATATCAACTCCCCGGTCGCCCATATGCTTTGTCAAAATATCTGTCAGTTTCAAGGTAGTCAACGTCTACGTCTATGAATTTCACCTGAGACGTATCATCCCCATTGACCAACAGAATTTCGGTGTGGAAGTCATCGGAGACGATTCGACTAACATCTCCACCATCCAGGAAAACCACAATTCTATTACCCCTAGCCATTACATACTCCTTATCGCTGGCGATCCTACACAACTACGATGTCCTGGCGGGTTTCATCCAGGGTTAAGCGTCCTTCTCGCGTCGGTCCCTTTTAAACAACTTTGTTGTCACCCGTTAAGGTAGCCGTTCCGGTACTTTGACGTCGTCCATTACATCGTAGCTTTCTTGTGTCCCCTCCGCGCCCTGTTATTCCGATTCGCAGCTCTCTTCATTTTCCGCAACTCTCTTTTTCTCTGAGCCACTACTATCGGATCAGCCTCGACTCTCTTGATCTCCGCAGATGATACCAGACTGAACTTCCCCCCATCAATCCGTCTTGGCATACGACCAGCCGACGCTCTCTGGGATTTGGGCCTCGCTACCGTCGAACGCTTCTTGACCCATTGGCCGTCTTGCCCCCGTTCCATCTGGACTTCCGATTGGTTTCTACGACGTGTGGTGAATCCCATCCGACCATCGCCGCACTTGACCCTAACCCAATCGGGACCACCGAACCGCTTCCCACCATTAACGGGGACGCAGTACTCAGACCGGGCAAATCTATGATTCTTCGCCCAATCTCTGGCCTCTCCCTGCAAACTATTGAAGCCGTATCCCTCCGTCGTTACCGGGTTTGTCTCGGTCTTGCAACACTTGCACGGCTGTCTCTTGGCCATCGGACGATCCCCCCTTAGCTTGCCCTCGTTTCGTTCCCACCTACCTCCAAACTCTCCAGAAGCCGCTCTTCCGCGCCAGGGAACTTCAACTCATAAGCCGGATTGACTGCCCCGAGCCGATAGACGCTGCCGCTTTCAGTCACGACTTCGCCATATTCTGTCTTGCTGACGATCCGTGACGTTCTAACACACTTTCCATCGGCGAATCTCGGATGACCGTATACCTCTCCATACAGCATAGGGGCCTTAAGCTCCGGTGCGGTGAATGGGTCTGGATCGGTGACTACTGCCCAGTCTTGAATGACCATATTCGTCCCCTTCAAGAAAATCCCAGCATCTTAGCCAGGGCTTCATGTTTCCGACGCCGCAATTCCTCTTCACTCGGAGGAGCCCATTCCTCTTCTGTGGCTGATTGTTCTCCGATCTTTTCTAGCTCGTTGAAGTGAGCCCATATGCTGCATTGATCCTCCTGGGATACTACCCAATAGTATCCCCCATCAACCATCTTTTCCGCAACACCGACTGTGCCCGCTGGAACATCGCAGATATTCTGGGTTAGCTTGACTTGATCCCCCACCTCTATAGCCATCTTACCCCCCATTCTCGCCTGTAAGGCGCTATACGAAATTTTGTAGGGGAACTATCCGTTCAGGTACAAAATTCAAGAAATCGATTCAATTTTTTGTACCCAACGGATAATCACCCACTTCGTGCCACTAAGCCCCACGGACCTCCACAATGATGTGAATCTCGTATTTACGCACGGGCTCAGAGCAAACTGGCTTGAGACTTGACTTGGGCTTTGCAGTGCTCCGAACCCGCGTTTTTGGCCTCCAATCGTCGGTATATTTCATTTTCGGTTCCTTTCTGTGTCGTGTAGTACCCCTAATACCCCTATAGAGTATACATACCATCAGGGATTTCGTAGGGGCGCGCCACGGGGTACAAGAAACCTGCTCCAGAGACACACCCAGACTACAATAAATCCCCGAATACTTTCCAGGGAACCCCGGATAGTTTTCTAGGGATGTGGTGTAGTTTATTGGGGGTGATAACTGGTTGTGGGAGAAGGACTTATGGTTGAGGGTATCGCAGGAAGGGGACCTTATCCTCGGTCAATTCTAGGCCGATATCCTCGTTGACATTCGGACATAGACTGATGACACCTTCGTTATTGACGGAAAGGATGCTCCCACGATACACAGGCGTGCCATGTTTGTCTACAGCGACGAGCCACACACCATCTTCCCTCTCTTCAAGGGCTAATCTGAGTACCTGTTCGGGCTCTGTCGGCTCACTATAAACTTCTACTTTCATCGCTTTACCCCAAAAACCGCATTCTTTGTTAGAATAACTGAGAAAGTGTCGACGACAATGGTCAACCACGTTAGTGGACAATTACAAAAACGATATTTCTATCATCCTTGTACCTACAAAATTTCCGGGAAACCCCACCGAATCTGGGTGCTATATCCCCGTTCGCGCCTCAGCAGCCTCGGTCACTGTGTCTACTGAGACCCGCCCTGTTAAAAAATACTCTACTTGATCTTGCGACAGAGGACCAAGCCTCCGATTGCCAAACAGCTTCCCAGGAACCAATTGCCTCCGATACCCATCGTGACGGCCAAAATCATGTCTTTCTCCTCAAAAGGGGTTAGTGAGCTACCTATAGCCCATGCGGATTGATCCGAGTGACCGCGCCGTACCATTCGGTGACAGTGGCGATATAGTCATCTTCTGCGTCTCGCGTGCTGTGCTCAGTACAAACATCTATCGTTTTGATACCGTTGACCCGCATGGCGTTGATGATGTCATCGATGGTCAATTTCCGAATGTCTAATCCAGACGTTTCCATAGTGACAAACTCCCACACGTGGTAAACTAGATTGCCAGACGACAAAAGGAATGCAGTGCAAATTCAGGTTATTCGGTTATGTGCCGTGAACCAATGCCCTAGCGACCCTTGGCGCGCCTTTGGTCCAGAATGCACCACGACATCTCTCGACCCCGTGGCACGAGTGCGTAATATTGAAAAATAGCCAGAGTTACCATCCACCCCTGACCACGGATACCAGACTAATAAAGTTGGTACCCACCCGTGCGATTTTGCTGTTCATCGCACACTCCCAAGATGGCTGCGCCAGGCGTTATCGGAGTTCGGGTTAAACCCAAGTCCTGACCTGACTCGCCAATCAAATAGCGGTAGCCAACCCACCAGACTACCGACCTAGCGGCGATGGTAATCAATCTGCGAGTGATTGATCTGACGTAAGCCCTTTAGCTTAAACCACTTGCGCCACATAGGCTTCCCGGCCCGTAGGCCCTAACCTCTAATTTCTTTTGGCTGACACCCTGGCAATCGAGTCTGGCTGACTGTTTTTCCCAGGATGGTCTCATTGCAGCCTTTATATTAACGTCAATCGATACAAGACGGTTTCGCCAGACGAAAATATCCGTTTATTCGTACCGGTTGACGTGTCGCGTCGTTCAGCGTACCATCGTTTTATCGCGCGCAATGCCCGTTGTGCGCCATAATTCGACGAATCCAATCAAGAACGGAATTCGTCCGCTAATCCAGAATCTCAGACCCTATATTGTTTCAGCAAACAATACCAGACCCTTGAGACAGAAAATAATCGCGGAAAAGTTAACCGAGACTTGATATTTGGAATGCCTATCCCACGACAAAATAGTGAGCCCACACCAGACATCGGCGTATTCCCACGACGAACCGTTGAATAGTCAACGCGACCTACCTTTGCTTGCCCCGTGATCCGGCGCTGAAACCGGACACCCACCAGACTATACAAAGAATCGCGCAGACGGCTCGCCGCTTATCCCACCGACGCCATATCGGCGCAGACCGGGTCCGCATTTCGGACCCTGCGTTTTGCCGCTACTATGACTGGGATTCGACCGATAACCGGGACTCCGGTTTAGACCCGATAACACACATCCTGCGCTTATCAGACCCTACTACGGCGACTATCGGACTAATAACCAACCACGTCCGGGAATACCCGATGCGTATCGGACTCCCCGCTACATTGGTTATGGGAACCGCTGACACTATATTGGGTGCCTATAACGACTAGGTGCCACCTAGCCAAGCGGTTCAATTCAGACTTTACGTCCGAATATCCATCGTTACGCGCCCGATCACGGTATGTAGCCCGATATTTCAGGCGCGATGCGAGAGACACGCGGAGACTACTTGCCCAGAGCCGCGAACATCTTGCGAGTAGCACCGACCGTGTTGCGGACACCGAGCAGACTCTCGGCAATCACGGCGGCGTTATCGGAACCGAAGCCAAGGTCCGAATCGGGCGTATAACCAGCCCCATCGGCGACCTGACTCTCAAGCGCGGCCCAAGCGACACGGAGACCAGCAATCGCGTCATCGACGTTCTCGTACCGACTAGCGGCATCGACGAGGCGCTTGTGCTCCCGATAAATCGCGGCATTCGCGATGAGGTTATCGGCCCCAAACTCTACAGACGTTCCGGCATCGGTGGCGGCAGACTGACTCATAACTATTCCCCTTGCAAGGTAGTTATAGCCCGTCCCGTAACCGAGACTACTCCGTCCCATAACGAGACGGACAAGTAATCAACGGAACTATTCGGACGTATATTGCACACGCCACTTATTATCGGCGGCAGACAGCCGCGTCGGCTTGGTCCGTATTTTGTTGTAGGTTGTTTTTCATCCTACATAATACTATAGATTTAGTTATACAAATGGTCTATTTGTTATATAGAAAAAAAATCCCCATTTTTGGTAGCGCCACGCGCCATATTATCGGCAAACAACGTCCTAGTCCGATAATTTCCACGTCCGGTTTCCAATGCCCTATAATATCCCCGTTTACAGCTTAGTCCGAGAAAAACACGTTATTATACGGCCAAAACCGCGATTTTATCGGAAAATCCTATAATATAGGTTATGCTAGTCCTATAACAGGGTCCTATAACTCGCTTTTCCACGATAATGGGGTTTTTATCGGCCCAAATGGAGTAAAATCTAGTCTGATAAGTTAATTCTGATAAGAAATGGCGTTTCTGCGCCGTAAAGCACGATATTATCGGCCAATACACACAAGGTAAACTGGCTATCGGAATTGTCCCATAATCGCCACCGCTCAACGTCCAATAACACAAAACCGGAATCGTCCTATAACGCTCATCGCGCACCGCCCTTCGTCCCATAACTCGAATCTCGGCGCAAAAATATAGGACCGAAATTGCGCATGTTCCGGTCCCATAATGATTGGTCCGCTATCTTTGGTAGAATGGTATTCGGACCAAACCCATTGCGTCCGTATAACTTTTGATCGTCGGATCGTCGTCCGATAAGATACACGGCTCAGGTTGGATTATCGGATGTCCATCGTGATGTCCGATAACTTTTCCGCCAGTCGGCCAACAATCAAGCTCTACTTTACTTCCGATAGGTATCTTCGGCATGTTATCACCCCTAGAAAGTGGCCGTTATCGGAACATTCTGGATCGCCTGGTCCAATAACCTTTGGTCAAACGTCCCGACCGTATCGGACGTATCCGTGTCCGATAACAGCAGATGTCCAAGATACCCATGTTCACGTCCGAGAACGTCCTTCAGTGCTACTTTAGCCCGCGCTTTCGTGGTCCCAAAAGCACACGTCCCATAAAGCCGACTGTGGAATGGTCCAATAACCTCGGCGTACCAGAACGTCCGAGAACCAACTTTGTGCTTCTTGTACCAATAACGTACCGTCCGCTTTTTCGATACATTATACAGCACGCCATCTTCCGATAACGTCATTTTCCCGGTTTGCCCGATAACATTGCGTCCCATAGTTCTCCCCCTAAATAGTGGTCCGAAAATCCAATGCTTTATACTACATTAAACTATAGCCTAGTTATCCTGGAAGTCAAAATGTTATACAAGTTTATTTTCGCCGTTCTGCGCCTGTCAGCCACGATATTATCGGCAATTTACGTCCCGGTCCTATAACCTACGAAAACGGACCTTCCCGATAATAGATTGTTATCTACGTTATTATTGGCACGTCCTATAACAAAGCAAGACAAGGAAAGTCCCATAACCGTTCACCACCATAAGTCCTATAACAAATCCCAGGTCGCGAGGCATCGTCCTATAACTCGGAGGTCCTATAATGTCCCCTTTGGTGTCCTGCTGCGCTGTATGATATTATTTGCACTGGTCGATAATAACCTACAAAAATGCGCACAAACCAAACAAAAACACGGAACGCCCGATAATCGCTCACGGCCCAAGGTCCTATAATTTATCCTGGGCGCAAAAGAAAAAGGCCCGATAATATGGGCCTGTTGCTCATGGTCCGATCATACTTCGTCCGGTAAATCCCATTCGAATGTTCCGATGTCACAGTCCGATAATGGTAGGTGGTCCATGCTGTGGTCCGGTAATCTGCCACTCGATACAATTTTTTCCAGTATCGCATGTTCCCATAATATACCTGGGGATTCAAGTATCGCTTGAAACTCAGCTTGAGTAGTCCTATATCGCGCCATGTTATCGCTCCTTACCACATGCAGATTGTTATAAGACCAAACCACCAAATGACCCGTAACCAGAACCACATCTCACGTCCCATAATCAAACCTCCCGCACATCGTAGTTATAGGCCGTGAATCGCTCAACACGCACGATACGCCATCCTAGTACCCTATAATCGTCCAAAGCATCGGCTAAGCCATCGGCCAACAATCGTGTTCGTCGGATATAGCCAACCGCCCTAGAATACAGCGTAACTTCAACCATCTCAACGTCCGAATAAACTAGCATGTTACTTGCCCCCCTTAGTTATCGGCCAATCATACCACTTGCCGTCAATACCCGATAATACGCTCAGCACACAACCGTCTGGAAGAATGTCCGATACTGCACGGATAGGGACCAATAACGCATTCCAGCCGCACTTGAATTCTGGCGAATAGTGGCGTGAACCACCGATAAGTATGGAATACTGTCTCGGTCCGATAGCGTTAGGATCGGCATTCGGGTCACACTTACGTCTGATAACTTGTTCTGCCGTTGTCATGGTTATCGCTCCCTACAGTAGTCCGCTAATATCGTCCCAAACAAACCAAACCCAAACAGACCCGATAACAACAGCACCAGCACCGATTAGTCCGATAGTCAGCATTAGAGTACCCTCCGTCCGATATTGCGAGTATGCGAGCACCAACCGAAAGAACGTCCGATAGCAACCAAGGCCCCGATAACAACCATCGTCCCGATAACCAGCATACCATTGTCAAGGTCCGAGAAGAGCCAATTTGCCGCATCGCTGATTAGTGTCTGATAATCCATAGTGTTACCCTCCAATACAGTATAGAATCCGCATCGGTCGAAAGCAAGAACAAAAAGAAAAAAGATAGGTCCTATAACATGCTTGTTTCCCTTGCCATGTCTGGCAAGCTTATCTTCATGGTCCGATAAGAGTATGTAGTCCGATAATCTGCTCAGGTGGAGAAGGTCCTATAACAGGGGATGCGGGGTTTTTTGTTCCCGTCCGATAACTGGGTGGGGTCCGATAACGCGGGGGCCTTCACACTAAGCCAGACCAATTTTGAAACTACCTACAAAAAAGATAAATTTATCACCCACACCTTTCCCTCATCTTTCCCTCAAAAAAAACAGAACAACCTCACCCTTTCTTCGTATAACGTATCATGAGGAACCGAGTTGTTACAGACAGGCAGGTCGCAGAGATAAGGCAGCACTGGACCAAGGGAGAGCAGGTTAAGGAGCTAGCGAAGAGATATGATTTATCTGTTCGCACTATAAGCAGGATTATCAACGGAGGAGGTCGCTTCTCCAAGCCACGTCCAACCAGGGACCTTTCGCTGTCTGGCATTGTGGTAAAGGACATACCGGGATATCCTGGCTACAGGGCCGATTCAGAAGGCCACATCTGGGGCAAACGTGGTCGCCGTCTTAAGTGGCAATACGATAAAAAAGGTTATCCAAGGATCACCGTGAGCCGGGATAACAAGCAACATGTACACAAGCTCATTTGTATTGCTTTCCACGGACCAAGGCCAGATGGTCTAGAGTGCAGACATCTAGATGGGAACAAGAAAAACTCAAATCCAGACAACTTGGTGTGGGGAACACAGGCAGAAAATCAGGCTGATGCAAGGCTGCACGGTGCCGACATTATCGGGGCAAAACTGAATTACGCGAAGGTTGGTAAAATAAGAGAATTGTCAAAGCAGGGTCTGACGATTAACGAATTGGCCGAGATATATGGTGTCACACCCTCCAACATCAGCCATATTCTTCGCGGTATTACCTGGAGACATGATCCACGAGGGGAGTGACCTTTCTGAAGCGCCAGAATCAATCGGATTATCGGGATAGAAAAAGATCGAAAAAAAAATCAGAACAGCCACGGCTGTTCGAGGTATAACATACTAGTGGCGAACAGGTTCACCACGGGTTGGAGTCACAACACGCTTCATTAACCCTTTGGTGTTTGGCACCTTTAAGGAAAGGATACGAGGAAATGAATATCCACAAATTGGGAAGTGAAGGGAAGCCCGCAACCGCAGAGGAAATTAACCAATATCCGGTCAAAGAGATCGGCATTGTGCGAGATTGGCTTAAGGCCCAACCTTCTGATAGCGTGGAGTGTCCATGTTGTGGCAGGACTAAAGATGAAAGTCATCATACGAATGTATCAGGGTGAGTGATACTTGACCTGATGGACTTTTGGTGTCTTGCATAGAGGGAAAAAAATGACAAGACCTGATACAATAAGACTTTCTATTATCCTAATCAGTACGTTCATCTTATGGGCTCTTTTCCTCTCATGGTTTTTGCCGATCGCCCATAATATATTCAACTCCGATGATTCAACAGCCTTCGAAGTAGTTTGTGTATTCGGCATGTGTTCATATGCGGTTTTATGTGCTATCTCCGTCTTAGGGTTTATCGAATTCCACAGTGCCCACAGTCGCGGTGTAATATTTACCTTCGGTTTAGATGAAATAGGTAAACACAATCGAAGGATTGTCGGCGATCTTATTAGGTTATTGATTGGTGTCGGTCCCGCCCTATGTCTAGGTATCGTTGTTTTACTATTCAGGGTTCTTCGGTTCGTTATGACTGGGAGTTTTGGAGGTAGGATGAATGAGTAAAAAATTCCAGTTACTCATATTTCTGATGGCAATTGCTGGTGCCTACTTGATTGCCACTAATGGGTTTGTTCCATGGGTTAAGTATCAATTGGGCGGAAATAAAACCGCAGTTCTAGGGGAAAGGTGATTCGATGAGCCTTGCATTAAGTGGGTCGAAGTGACTGAGGAGAAGTTCAACCGCGAGATGTACGGAGATTGAGATGGAGGTTATAGTTTCATTACAGTTTGATGTTGGCGTTGGACCAGAGATAGAATTGAATACACTTTATAGGGTTCAGGTCCAGGATGCCCTTAGAGAAGTTGTAGCAGATCATGTCGTTAATAATATAATCGATCCCCGTCTTAAACTGCTGGGTTCTAAGGTTGGCGGGCATGTACCGCAACGACATGTTTTCCCGGAGATGAATTGATGGGTGAATGTGGGTGTACAAGTGGGAATCGTCTCTATAGACTCAAGGCTCCGAAAGGATACTATATTTTGCAGATGAATCCAGGTTGTGATTATTGTGACGTTGGTCCATCGATCTTCATATATACCCCTGAAGAGGCTGCTTCGTTCTTGATGGATGAGATAGATCATTTGCCGGATTTGCCATTTAATTTTAGATGTGCAGTTATTAAGGCAGGGCCAGATAGGGCAGAGTTGATGAAAGCCGCGACAGAGACGATGGTTGGGGCCGAAACAGAAGATGGGAAAATCGATGATATACTAGCCGAGATTCTTGCAGAAGATTTGTGGAAGTTTAAGCTCTTACAACCTCCGTCTGTTGTGCCATCTGGGGAGAAGGGATGATGGACCCGCATAATGAATGTACCTTACTGGATATCGTGTACAGTGTCATAGGGATTATCCTTATTGTTTGCCTCATGATCATTGTGGCAAGTTTTGGTGGTTGATGCGTGATTATTTTAGAAGCCTCTAACCGTGGTCTCAGCTATACTATCTATCGAGATGATATTTACCTTGGTTCCCTCTTGTTCGACAGTGATACCGAGTCGTTCCAAGTTCGCCTGGATAGTCGTCCATATTGGGTTACCACTAGTGATCTGAAGGTAATATCTAAAAGGGTTAGTGAGCTTGAGGAGAGGTTAAGGTGTGAGTGATACAGTGATTGACAATTCTCTATGTCCCAAGTGTGGTGGGCTTATAGTACAAATGTATTATTCCTTGTCTGTGGACGGTGAGCAGACCGTGAACTTTGAATGCGTGAATAGCCACGAATGGAATGGATGCAATCCAGAAATTATACAGCCCGAAGGGTCTGGCGACGATTCGGTCGTCGCAGAGGATGTTGATGCAATGCAACGTAGGTTAACGTACGAGAATCTTAGGGAAGTTTTTGGTTAGGAGAAAGTGAGATGAAGACTCAGCAGGAAAAGACACGACCACATCTACAGAATCATGAGAATGCCCAAAAGGTCATTGAGTGGATGCACGCAGACAATCGGTCAAATCCAGATATCAGTGAGGCCATTTTTGCTGTGTTTGGTGTGACGTGGTCCAGTGCTCGCATTGGTACGTATCGCAGAAAGCGGTTTGGGAGTAGCCATGCCGACAGTTCTACCAGGAAGTCCGATTCTAAGGTGTATACCCAAGACGGTCTTGCCGCACAAGTTGTTGGCATGAACAGAGTCGCTCGGTATTTTAACGAGATTACGCTTGATCCTAGCGATATGTCATTTGGTGATTTGTGTGAATATACTGCTGCATTTTTCGAGGATTTAGCCAATTTCCCTAGCAAAAGATGTAATGCTAGAGGGGAGAAGATACGTGCTCCACAGCAGTGGTGGAATACCGCCAAGGGAGCAGCGAGAATATGGGGACGAGCGCATGATAGATGTACGACGACGAGGAAAGAACTAACTGAATCTCAAAAGCTCGCTTATGATTACTGTGCCATATTGTGCGAGAAGATGCTTGTCGATGATAATAGTGATTATGGCATTGTATATCACAAATATCGGAAGTGGCGAGATGTCTTTTTGGGAACCAGGAGTTGATGATGGGAGACATACAAACTCCAGAGTGTGATAAACTTCACGCCATTGCCGACAAGAGTCAAGTTGTCGGCGAATTCATTGAGTGGGTGCGAGAAAAACATGGTGTCCATATGCCGAAGTCCATTGATGATCTATTGGCTGACTTTTTCGAGATAGATCAGAATAAAGTTGAGCAGGAAAAGAGGGCGATACTTGAATCGTTAAGGAAGAGACAGACCGATAACTGGCAAAAATAATTCTGATTTATTCACGAACAAAACCCAGGTTTGATGGTATAACGTAGTAGTTGCGATGGAGATTCGAAATGCTTTACGAACCAGAGAGTTCCGCCCTGACCATAGTGAGGAAGCTAGACGACGAAGAGGCCAAAAACAAGAATCTACGTCGCTGGCTAACGGTTTGTGTTGTTGGCTGGTCAATCACCCTCATTGCTGGTCTCGCACTTTTGTGGTCCATCGGGACCGTTACGGCACCGCCCGATTTTGGATCGGCTTATTCGGAGGAATATCATCGTGGAGATTAGAGAGGCTGTAAGTAATAGGACAAAATGCTTACATTGTGACGAACGGGCTACATGGACTATCGCTATCGCGAATACGGTGATCCCGCTGTGTGATTCCTGTTGTGATGAGTTGAGTCAGATAGCTGGAGACAAAGGTAGTACTCATGCATCTATGGTCCGGATTGCCGAGATAGTTGCTCTCTGGAAGGTTGGCCGAGATGGATAAAAACGATCTAAACATCAATCATTGGAAAATTAACTGCTTCAAAGAAGTTGTGTCCACGAAGAAGCTCCAGGCTATTCTGGATAGACATGGATCATGGGTTTTCCGTCATGGCCAGAGGGCTACCATTAAGTCTAAGAGAATCGGACCTGGGCGATATGAGGTGTGGCTAGAGAATGAGTGAATACCAGAGACATAAATGCTTTTGCTGCAATCGACTGATTGAGGTTGAGGCCGAAGATAATCCCATGATTATTGGTCCAGCATATAATGGGTTGGTTTTTAGGTCCTTCGGCAATTTCGGCTCTACCTTCTTCGACCCAGGACCTGACACCAAGGGACAGGCATGTTTGCAGATTCTCGTATGCGACGAGTGCTTGCACAAGAAGATTCGGAAAGTGGGACACCTTAAGGATATAACCACAACGACTACGGCAGAATTGCAGCAGCTTGGGGAGGCTAAAGATGTTAAGGGTTGATGCTCGGGAAAATGCCTTCGCCGCTTTGAAGATGGATACGAGGTGCAATGTTAACAACCAAGAAGCCCAGACAATCGATTATAGACGAAATCTGTCGGATGAAGATAGAATATTCGCGACAAACCGGCAACCGTCCTACTATTGTTTGCCTAGATGCTTATGCCGAACTGAGACTAACAAGCTATATCATTGATCAGATCGAAGAGGAAGAGCGTAAACCAAATTCCTACAAAAACATGTTCTGGTGGCCCCATACTGTTAAAGACATCATGAAGAAAGGTATTCGTGATTTGAAATTTAGCATTTATGGGTTAGAATTACGGTTTGGATGTTCGGAATTCAGAATAGGTACTTTTTGGGATGGATCGCATTTTGGCTAGAAACAAAGCACCGATATACCGAGAAGAAAATGTGGTTTGTAATCCCGTCCTCATTAGACAACTTTATGATGCAGCAGAGCGACTTGAAGAAGCCATGAAAGCTACTGTGCCAATTTCGAGAGGTACCACGAAAATGGGCTTTGGTGTATCCAAAACCCAGAAGGACATTGCTGCTGATGCTGTTATATCTATAGCTAGAGCTATTAAGTCACTGAAAGGCTGGTAATGCACACCGAAACCTGGTATAAAATTTGGTGCGAGGGGTGTGATACTCCGAATTGGTTGTGCGACGGGGATACTGGTGATCTGACAGCACCAGACCTGGAAGGGTTTCAGTGTTTTAATTGTGGGAATAGGCATGAGTTCCCAGAAGGATATCCTCAGTCAGATGAAATTGATTATCAAACTGGTTTGGAGAAACCACAATGACCATAAAAGGTCCTAGAACGAAAATGGTTTACTGGAGAGGTGGATCGATAGAGTTTTGTGACCAAGACAATCTTGGCTTAAATAGCACTTTCCCCGCCGATCCTCCGTGGTATATTGTTAGATATCGCGGGTTGTTTTGGGATAGGGATAAATGGTGTTACCTGTGGCTGGATTATGCTGGTCCTCCACAGATATTTTTGACCAGGAAAAGAGCCGAACAGGCAGCTAAAGATTTTCGGAAGCAATATGGTGGTGGTGAGCAATACGGTAATGGTCCGTTGAAGGTTGAAGTTGTTAAAGTTGTTCCAGTATAATCGATGAAGATTACAGCAAAGCATATTGTTGAACCGGAACGTGGCTTTGTTTTTGCTATTGGCTGGAAACAACATTCAATTGGTTTGTGGATCGGTTATGGCAAACCTATTTGGTGGAAACCGAGACTTATTGGTCGCGGTAGTGCTAAGTACGGTTTTGGGGCTGGTTGGTTAGCTTTGTGTTGTCGTATTCAGGTGCGATAGGAATTTTTGGAGAAAAAAGATGAACGTTGGTGATAAGGTGTGTATTACGAAGTGCGATGGTTGTCCGAAGGTGGTCGGGAAGACTGGAAGTGTCAGCGAAGTTAAGGATGGTTTTGTCGGCGTGAGATTTGGTCGTGGTCGGCCACCGGCTGGTCGTCCCAATTTCTTTCCCACGGTTGATGTTGCCCCAGTCACAGAAGGAGAAACGTCGAATGATTCGTAAGCTTGCTATTTTGTTTGGGTCCTGTGTGTTGGCTACTGGGACGTGTGCTGTTGAATCCTGGAAATTGGCCGTTGGTCCAGTTGTAAATGGCGAGACGGTATATGGTGGTGTAGAGCTTGAGCTTCGGAATGGCTTGGATTTGGTAATCCCCGTGGCTCCTCTTGGCGACAGTCTTGGTAACGGTTGGTTGGGCGACTAGTTAAATGGAGAATCGGCGTATGAAGATCAGTAAGGTTATTGTTGGACTGCTGGCCTGTTGGTGTCTTGCTGCTACTCCTAGCGTAGCTGAGGCTTGTCACCACAAGATTACTTCTGTATCACTTGATCCGGTTACTGCTTGTCCCGGTGATGAAGTTCAGGTTACCGTGAACGTAGAACTATATGGCAAGTGGTACAGTGTCCAGAAGTGGAAGAGTACTAGTATCGACGGGGTTTGTTATGATAATCCCAATCACTATAGCAGTGATGGTCGCCAAAATTTCACTGAAGTTTTCACCATGTTGGCTCCCGGCACTCAGGGTCTCGGCAACGTTCAGGTCAAGACTTTTGCTGGAGAAAACTGTACCAGCCACAAGAAGACCGTCAATGTTGATTTAACTGTCATTTATTGTTGTCCGCAGTGCGAGGATGGCGATGATTGTACCGTAGAACAGGGTGATGGATTTGTGGCTATTACCTGCGGTGAGACAGTAGCATACCTATACGATGGTGAAGACGGCACCGATGGCGATCCCGGTCCTCCCGGTCCTCCGGGTATTCCTGGATTTTCTTGTTCTGTCGAGCAGGATGGTCTTTGCGCTCACATCTCCTGCGAAGATGGTACCAGTGCAACGGTTTGCGATGGCGAGCCGGGTGAAGATGGCGAATCTTGCTATGTTGAGCAAGACGGTGATTGTGCAGTTATTACCTGTGGTGACGATACCTCGACCACTGTTTGTGATGGCCAGGATGGCGATGATGGTCGCGATGGAGACTCTTGTTGGGTAGAGAATTTCCCACGAATGGCTGTTATCCATTGTGGCGAATCTACGGCTACCGTGGTAAATGGTCTGAACTGCTGGGACCTTAACGGAAATCGGCGACGGGATTTCTGTGCTCCCCGGTTACGCAGGATGTTTGATGGGGAATGTCCGGATGAGTTTTTGATGGAATATCAATGTGAGCTACCAGATGGCCTGACGAGCAAGGCAGTCCAGATGGCCAAGACGTATGAGGGTTCGGTTTGCGAGACCGATGTTGGCTGTGTTGAGTACGTTTTCAGTATGACCGATTTGGACTACACAGTGGCTGAAGAGGTATGCAATTTCACGGAAGATACTAATGCTGATGGTTCTGTGGACGTGCTTGACTGCCGTGGTGATGATGGTGCTGATGGCAGTGATGGTGTAGATGGTCAGGTGGGATCGACCGGCTTGCAAGGTGAGCCCGGTATCCAGGGTCCTGAAGGTCCGGCTGGTCCGCAGGGAGATATCGGTCCAGAAGGTCCTCAAGGACCAGTAGGAGAACCGGGTCAGAATGGCGTTGATGGTGAAGGCTGTGAAGTAGTAGATAATCTAGATGCTACCTGTACTGTGGTGTGTGGGAAATCGGAAGTTATCGTGCATAACTGTGGAGAAGGTGCTGAACCGGTTGAGGAGGTGATCACCGATCTAGTTCCAGAAGAGGCTCCCACTACTGGTGTTTGTGGTGCTTTCGGAGGGATTTCGCTTGTCGCGATGCTCCCACTTTTGGGATTGATGAAGCTTAGGTCGCGGAAATATCATCTCTAGATGAAGTGAGGTCCCCCGACCGGGGGACACCGATTTGATTCGGCACTTTGGAGGAAAGATATGGGTAAGCCCGTGGATATAACTGGACAGCGGTTTGGTAGACTTATCGTTGTTTCAAGGACTGATAATGCCAAAGGTGGCCACACCAGATGGCTGTGTAGATGTGACTGTGGGACAAAAAAGGTAATATCTAGTTGTAATCTCAAAAGCGGTCATACCAAAAGTTGTGGCTGTTTGCAGAAGGAAAGGTCTATAGAAGGTTCGACCAAACATGGTCATACCAGTGGTGCGTTTACTAGCCAAACATATAATTGCTGGGTTTGCATGATTTATAGGTGTAGCGACTTAAGCAATAAACATTATGGCGGTCGAGGGATTATGGTGTGTCGACGATGGAGAAAATTTGAGAATTTTCTTAAAGATATGGGGGAGTGCCCAGAAGGACACTCGATTGATAGAATAGACAATGATGGTAATTATGAACCAGGAAATTGCAAGTGGGCGACTAGGCAAGAGCAAGCCAGGAATAAAAGAAATAACCACTTAATTACACACGATGGGAGAACACAATGTTTAACAGACTGGGCCGAAGAACTGAACATTAATGTCTACACACTATCTTTTAGGCTCAACGAGGCTAACTGGCCCACAGAAGAAGCCCTTACCACTCCCGTTGGACAAAAGAGAGCCAGTCAATGTCAAAAGAAATAGCTGAAGTGAGTCTCATTTTCAGGGGAGTCGATGCGGAGAAGAATGCCGAAGCGTTCATGTCGTATATGGATACAATAGACGGCATCTATCACACGATAGATGGGATTAAGCACGCTGGTGGCTGCATCACACACATTCTAGATGATCCGGATCAGCGACTAATAATCTTGGATGGTGATGGACCGGATATCATACCGGATGGCGAATAGTTTCTTAGTAGGGAGTATGTAATGAAAAAATTTATTGTGGGATTGGTTCTTGCGATTTTGATGGGGATTGCTAGCCCCGGTTTGGCGGTGGACAGTTGTGCAGAAGATACTTATGGGAATTATCATCATTTATCGTCATGTATGATGAATGACGACAGTACTGGTAAAGAACGATTTGTCGTGACGTACTTGAATGACAGTAGCAACAACTATTATGCGGTAGTTAAAACGATTCAGTCTGATGGTAGCATTGTTAGTGGTACGACTAGTTCGGCATGGTCGACCAAGGGGACTTTTGATGAAGATGATCATGAAATAGACGCACATGCGATTGACATGCTGACCGATAACAAGTTTATCCTTGTTTATCGCAAGGCCGGTGCGTCTACCAATTATACAACTGCTGTAGTCGGTTCCATTTCTGGTCTAGGAAGTAGTGCCTCTATTAGCTTTGATACTACGAACCAGTATCAAGGCGACTATACCTATAATCTCTTCCATCTTGATGTCGCTGTCCTGAGTTCCACCAAGTTTGTCGTTGGTGGTCGTGCTAGATATTACGCATACAGTGGCCGAGCCCAAGCATTTGTGGGGACTGTTAGCGGTACGTCCGTGACTGGGTTTAATTCTCTTGATGTTATCCCGGATGATGGATCGAACCTTAATCGTACAACCAATTTTCATGTGATTAAGAAGCTGGATTCCGACAAGTTTATTTGGGTTTACCGTAGGTGTGAGGTTGGCGCGGATACTCGTGCTATTGTCGGCAACGTTGACGGTAACGACGATATTACCTTCGGAGATCAAGCCTATTTGGGTATTGATGATATTCAGGGACGAGACGTAGCGGTTCTAGAATCCGATCGATTTGCTTTGGTCTATCGCGGTGACGAAACCGATGGCGATGATACCCATGCTGTCCGCATTCAGATTGGAGAAATTGACGGCAGCGACGACATTACTTTTGGAAGCATAGCGACGATTAGCCAGGAACACGATGTTTCATCTGCTGATTGTTATCAATCTCACGGTAAGCTGCCAAAGGTCGCTGTTCTAAGTGGTGATAGTGGTTCTGATGATGGTGTTCTGAATGTAGTTTTCTCTGAAGAGAATTATTGCGGGTGGCACGGCCAAGTATATACTTGTACGGTCACTAATGGAACATCTACTACTATCACCTGTGATTCTGACTATGAGATGATTATCGACACAATATATTGGAGAGACATGGAATTCGACAACATTTATACAGTCGATACCGATAATTTTCTTACGGTTAGATATCAGGATTTGTCTCCGCAAGTAGCTTATCATGTTCCCTGGTGTCTCGTTGGAGGGTCTGACTCGGAAGACTGCGTCGACATAGACGATCCAGCATCTCCCCATCACTATCAGAAGAACAGATATATTTCTTTTGCTCCAGGAACGACTTCTAATGAGGTTGCTATCCAGATCGAAATGACTGACTCAGAATATTTCCCAGAAGAAGAAGGTGTTCTCGGGTGGGTTGGCGAACCCGATGTAGATAATGTGTCTACTGTTGTTTCCACTCCGTATTACTCAGATTCCTGGCCGAGCGTTGTACACGTTGGCGATTGTCACATCGTTCCGGTAGCGACCTACATGCTATATACAACGAAGGACGCCGAGGTTTTCGACGATGGCTTTGGGGTGTCCACAATCAATAAACCCGGCAGTTATTACTGGGCGGATATTGTTGGCTCTAAGTCTGGCGGGGCGTGGAGTGCGCCTAATGGTGTTGTGAATATGGATGACGTTACCGCTGCGGTTGAGATATATAATGATGTTAGTGGTCATCCACATTGGACATGTGGGGATTTAGACCCGGAGACTCCGAATAAGGTCGTTAACTTTAGCGATATTCAACAAATTGTTCTTTCATTTACCGATTACGACGAATACCCCCATACGTTCTGCGAGGAATAGATGAATACCGGCTGTAGGCACCAGAAGAAGAAGAAGATTTACGCACCGCATTGGGCGTGTCACTGCCAAACTGGGCAGATTGTGGTATACTGGTGTCCGTCGTGTGGCAGCATTGGTCGCAAAGGTGTATACGAACGGTATGCCACTTGGGAAAAACCACAGAAAGGATAATGTGTTGATATGGTCGAGGAACTAGAGAAGCTACCAAATGGGGCAACACTATTTCGTAGGCCAAATGAGGCGGGTGGCTTTACGTATTTTTCAGACGAAATTGCTGGCGGGGTTACGGTTTGGGATACTTGTTTAGTTAATGAGTCTACGTTGATAGCTGCAATCATGCATGAGACTATCAGGAAGGGAAGGATCAGAGGCATACCAAAGATTTGGCCAATAGTACCGGTTGATAGCGATGTGCCATGTACCGGTACCGTTCCGCAGCCAGGAGATTATCCAGAAAGTGGGTTTTGCTAATGGCCGAGAAACTTAGTACACAAGTGGTCGTTGGAGATGTGATTCTGTTATCGGAAGACGACTGTTCGAAGTTACCTAATGTCTCTCCTGGGAAATATGTCGTTGAAGACGTTAGAGACCTGGGGGGCAGGACAGTGAAGACTCGCATGTTGAATCGCGATGGGACTTTTAATCTGGATAATCCGACTGCCAAATTTCATCAATGTCCAGGGTATCGAGATTCGGTTCAAGCTATCAGGGTCGTTGGCCATATGCAGAGGATATTCGTATGAAGCCAGAATGGTGGATTCAAACTAACATGGACGGGGTAGATACCTCGGAGATGGTTGCTGAGGTCCGTAGGCAGGACATGGAAGCTGTCCCAGTGGAGTTTAGCAATTTGGACCCAATACGCATACCATCTACTACTGCGTGGCCGGTCGTCTGCTATGGAGATATAGATTTTATCAGATATGTTCGCAGATATGCTCCATGGGTTCCGGGTGCTTTTGCCAATTTTGACAATCTGAAGTGTAGTACGTACTATGCGTATTTGGGCAAACACTTGCTGAATCAAGATTACCGAATGATGCCACTTGGAGAACTATTGAGGCTCGGGAACAAGAATACATTCCCAAGAATGCGTGGATTTTCTCTATTCGTTAGGCCAGATAGCGGTACAAAACCATTTACTGGACAAATAGTTGAAAGGTACGATGATGCAGAACAGCTTTTGCAACAAAATTCGCCGGAGGAACTGATCGTTGTCTCTACTGCCAAGATGATAGATAAGGAATGGCGATTTGTGATCTGTGAGGGTCGTGTGGTAACCGGATGTGGGTATTTGCCAGAAGAAAACGATACGGTTCCTATTGGTGTCTGGCGGTTTGCCCAACAGATAGCATCCGAAAGTTGGCAACCAGATTTGTGTTATACTATGGACATATGTCAGTGCGGCGAAGATTTGTTTCTTTTGGAAATTAACAGCCTTAGCTGTGCTGGGTTGTATAAGTGTTATATGCCTAATGTTGTCAGGGCGGTTAGTAGGGCAGCATGTAACGAATGGAATGAACACTACGATTCTTTGATCTAGAAAGGATGTCTATGCTTATCAAGCTTTTTGGCAGCAACAAAAAGATGTGTGATTTCTATATCGGGGGGCCAATGCGTGGCTACAAGGACCTAAATAAGGCGATGTTTGCGTTAGTGGCTCGTCTTATTAGGGATAGCGGCTTTTCAGTCTGGAGTCCGTCGGAGCACAACAGCTACCTAGAACTTTCTTTTGCAGAATGTATGACTGCCGACCTGAATGCAGTTATTAATGATTGTCGCAAGATTGCCCTGCTCCCTGGTTGGAAGGAATCTCTAGGCGCTAATATGGAAGCTTTTGTGGCTTTTGCGTGTGGGAAGGAAGCTGTGGAAGTTGTATTGAGCGAAGATCGGATGAGCGTTGGATTAGTGCCATTCGATCTGGCCGACTACTGCTTACCATACAAGAGAGATCACGATCGTAGATTTAATCCACACCAGTGTTCACTGGACTCTTTCGGTACGAGCGGTGGAGCCGATGCCTGATTATGTCTGTGTGTCCTCTTCGTCGTCTTGCTGTACGTCATCTATTATTCGTTTTCTCAATGCATCTGCTTCTCTTCTGGTGGCCTCAAGATCGAATAACACATATTGAACCAATATCCTGAGCTTCTGTAGTGAGTCTTCCAATTTGTTGGCATTGCGACTGATTTCGTCGTGTCTCTCTTGGGTCTCTTTAACCAGTGGGGCAAGTTTTGCCTGTTGGTCTTGAGGGAGACCGGCAATTTCTTTTATCAGTGACTTTAGTCTTTCGTTGATCGCAGCTTCATCCATTGCTCTTTGCATCCTTTCGAGGCCCAAACAACCTCTAGCTTGTCGTAGGAAACGATATCATCCGCCACTATGGTAAATCTTCCGAATCTTTTTTTGCCCGGTATCGTGCCACCGATACAGACGTTTACCAATTCGGTACAACTGAACCTCAGTGTTCCCTTGAAATCGAAGGCGAAGTCGTAGTCGCTGCCAACCGCCTTCATGGCTTTGCTGACAGCTAATGCTGCACAATGTGATGGAGGCCGCAATATGACAACGTGGTCGGTCCTCATAAAATCTATAAGGTCTTCCTTGATTACCCCATCGCTAACAGCATGAACCACCTGATTATCTCCCACGTATATACCTCCATGGTTAAACCAGCCTGGTATTAGCCACTTGTCGACGTATCCCTCGAACCTACGGATCAGAATGTCTCCAGGCTTGATTACTGCTGCTGCTTCTCGATATTGTTTTCCCTTGAGTCTGAAGGACGTTGCGTTGACGGTAAACCAAAATGGATGCCATATGCCAGCCCACTTGATATCGCCTATAAAGCGGAATACTATCTTTTTAAGTTTGTACCAGAATGTTTCCTTCATAGCTTATCACCACCTACTTATACACTTTCGTGGTCGGTGGCCAACGATTCCCATTTGTCATCTGAGGAATCAGCTTTTTTATGACATTTTTTACACAAGAAAACTAGGAGAAATGGGCGGTTATGGTCGGGGTGATGGCCTTCTGTGATACATTCCGTATAACAGACTTCGCATTCTAGAGGAGGAACGATTTGACCAGACTTGATGGCCTGACGCACAAGGGACCGTGCGGTGTTTTTCTCCGGGAATTTTTCTTTGTCTCGCCTTGTGTTAGCCGCGTTTTTGGTGGTAGGATCACAGCGTCTTTGTTCGTTTTCTAACTTGGAGGCGCAGGATCGTGAACAACAATGCTGCTTACCCCCCCTTTCGGTTTGATTAATTCTTTTTGTTGCCTTTTGGAATCGTTTGCCGCACCATGCACATTCAACCGTTTGGCTACTTGGCATCTTTGGTCTCGCGAAAATTGCCATGATATTCTTGGTAATATCGCTTTATATACTCGTTAGACCAGAAGGTTTCTGCCATTACTCTGTGATATAAACGCCAGATATCCTTGATGGACGCCCTATTGGGGAGGCTACTTTCTTCTTCAGCGATGACTGCTGCTTCGTCGAGTGAGTCATAGAGAAGTACCACATCTCGCAGAGGTATCTCTCCCCGCTTGATAGACAACAACTGTTCGCAGTTCGGTCTTGGGAACGTCATTTGTCCCGTAGCCATTAGCTCCGCTAGTTGGCCCAATAGCCTTATAGAATGGCAAGCACTAGAAGTGCAGTATCCGAATCGTTCAATTTGTTCTTTCCTTTTGGCACCCAATTTGCGACGAGCCGGTCTTATTTCTCTTGGGTGGTGTAGGAAAAGCAGGCGTATTACTTCATCCATCTCTGGCTTAGGCAGCATGAATGTTTCACGAATATTTTCTATCACCTGATCTTCGGTCGGGGTTCTTTTGACTGGTACTAATTGTGTACCGGTAACTTTTCTCCACTCTGAATGTGCATATCCCCTAATGCGTCTTGCGAACTGCTTACATGCGAAAACATCTCGGTGGGCTAAAACCATATTTCCAACAAAGCTAGCACTCTCTATGTTCTGCTCTGGGGCGAACAGAATTTCATATACAGCAGGGTCTCCAGCTATGAGTAGTTCAAAAAATCGTCTGATAGAGTATAGGACTATGTCGGGCTCTCTGACTATCTGATGGTCGAATCTTCTCAGCCCGATGAGGTACTCGATTGGTGGGACCACAAAGCCACGATAATCATAATCGCTATCGGGAGTAGAAGTGCCGTATAATCTAGAACCAGAAAGAACTTTGAGGTCCGGTTTGTTGAGTGTGGCTGCGAGGGCCTGTTCTGTGTTCATGAGATATGCATCTTATCCATTAGTCTGCGAACCTTCTCAACGCACTGTAGCTGTTCCCGCATATATATTTCGGCAAAGTCGTCGGGCTTTAACGGAGCCTGGGCCTCGAAGGTATAATCAATGAAACTTGCCTGGGGTAAAGCCTCTATTATGTATCGCTTTATTATGTCTATCTGACGGCACGGCTGGATTAGTAAAGTTACTGGTTGGGATGGGGGTAATTCCCCATGCTTTTGTGCCTGCTCCACCATAACCTTGTAGACACGTTCTATCGCTGCCAACTCGGTTAGAGCAAGCCAACGATTGGTCAGGAAACTAACCCATTCTCTAGTGTCGCTTGTGATCATCTACCGAATAGCCTCTGACTTCATCTCGTCGGCACAATCTCTAGCAAGACCCTGTAAATCCTCTTCTCTGTCTCTTAGGACCTTCAGGGTGAAACTGCGACGAATCTTATTGTATACTTCTTCATCTTCGTGTTCAACGAATGCAGACACGAACAATGTTTGTCGGAAGTATACTGTTTTTACTATCCAGTGACTCGGGAGATTTACCCATAATAGGTTGTCGAAGGTCTTGACAATTTCTGGTGTCTTTGTTACTTTTCTTCTTCTAGCCATTTCCATACACCACCCTCCGCTATAATTATACACCTTTGGCTAGCGACTATCGCCATCTCCCTTGAGAACACCCCTATCTTTGCGGTCTAGCAATTTATCTATATTTGCGGAACATATATCTTCCAGGGTAAAGCCACACAATATGGCCAAGGCTTCTATGTGCATTAGTACATTTGAAATTTGCGACATCATTGCGTGGGGACATCTATATAGCTGTTGGCGACTGTTATAGTATTTCACTCGCAATTCGTCTGCGACTAGGGCTACACTTTTGCTCATCAGCAACACGACTTTTGGCATCTCTAATAATCTGATAGATTTTTCCATAGCAGTATCGCGATCTTCGTATATCATCCCCAGCGGCAGTTCTGTATCACTACATATGTTGGCGACATACCAACAACAATCCCCGAGTTCTTTCATAATCGCTTCGCGACGTTTCGGGGTAATGACGCCATCGTCGTCACGGATAACCTTCTTTATCTTTTCTGCCACCTCACCACATTCGCCTATCAATCCAAGCGCGGGATATAGCATGGCTTTGTCTCTGGGATATATCGCCGTACTTTTGGCCAGTTCTTGGTACTCAAATAGGTTCACTTGTTGGCTCCTTGATTTCGGTGAGAATTTCTAACGTGTTTCCATATTTTCCCAGTGGCGATATACGAAATTGTCGATTGATCAACATTAAATAGTGCTGCTATTTCTCTTTGTAGCCATTTTTTACCAGCATGTCCATCTCTGCCAGATTGTAATAATCGCAATATCTGTAGGGCTTTCGTTTCGGTTAATTTAGACATCTTATTTTTTGCACCACAATTGTGTAGTCTAGAAAAAGTCCCATGGCGTATGGCATTTTGGGCATTCTCCGATTTTGTTCCCCATCGCAGATTGGTCAATTTGTTGTTTAGTCTGTTCCCGTCAGCATGTAGGCACTCCATGCCATCAGGGCAATTACCGACGAACGATTCAAGTACCAGCCTGTGGAGCTTTAATGTCTTTCTACGTCCGTTTTGGGATAATGTTACTTGTAAATATCCGAATTTATTCAGTTGGGGTTTTAAAATTCTTCCGGGGTAAGTGCTTGCACTACCTAGAATCCTCTTGATACGCCCCAGGCTAGAAATTGCATATGTTCCATCGTATCCCTTAACGTTTTTCCATAGTTCGGTCGACATTACTCATCCTCATCTGTTTCTTCTATTTGAACAATATTTCTACTTAATTTCATACCAGACTGCCACTTGGCGTTTTGTGTGTCGGTAGCATAGTACTTGTATGGGTCGTCCAAGCTTTCTAAAATCCAGTCGGCCAATCCAAAGTCGACTGCCTGTTCTGCATCGAAAAGACTGTCGTGCGAACATAGCTCTTCTATTTTCTTTAGTGTCATACGTGGCTTAGCAGCCTTCATTCTGCTGAGATATATCTCATACATATGTTTGCGAGATTTTGTCGCATACTTGGCCCATTCTTCTACTGCCTTGCATGTCCCGTAAAGATTTTCGGAACCATCATGTATCATGAATGTGCAATGCGGTGTTACGATCCTAGAGTCACACGATTGTATTATAATCGAACCCATACTCATTGCGTGACCCCAACAGATACCGTAAACATGCGACTTGGAGGCTCTGATTGCATCGTACATGGCCATGCCATGTTCCCAGCTTCCCCCTAAGTTATTCATATGGACTATGATGGGTTTACTTGAGAAACTGTCCGCATGGCAAATAGCTTTGACGAAAAATTCAGACATCAGACAGTCCGTTCCGGACTCGCCCCCCTCTTCGGTTTCGGGGTTATGAGAACCAACATAGATAAGTCTTCGGGATGGTAGATAGCTATAGTCGAACCACCTGTCTACGTCTTCTCTTGAATAATTACTCATCGACCTCTCCAGAGACTATCGAGACCAAAGACCCACCAATCCTACAATAATCGCATGGTTCATCGCTATCGGTGCAATTGGGGCACAGCATTTTTATTGGATTGTTTGTTATATATGCCTCAAGTATGTCTTTATTACATGTGTCACATACGACGACTCGACCGAAAAGTCGTTTGGAGAATCTATTGCATTCCGGCTTACCACAGATACTACACGTTTGATTGTTTCTCGATAACCTGTCGTATTTTATCAACCACCAATCGGAAATGGCTGTAATAAAGCTCGATGAAATCTCCACAAGTCCATGCATGTCCATCCATTATCTCCGGGTTACTGCGTATGACATGTGCCATTTCTGGCATTTGCATACAAAGTGCTTTTTGGATTTCCTGCTGCGAATCATAGGTGTCTGCATCGAAAATTATCGGGTGTCCAGTGGTCCTTTTGATTCTACTACTTAGTCCACCTGGTCGTTTGCTTGCCTTCACCCTGCTAATATGTTCGCCGGTTGCTATCAGGTCTGTCCAGTCGTCCAACAGCTTTAAAACCAAGCTTACGTCACACATAGTCAGTCTCCAAAATTTCTGCTGTTCGGGCAATAGTCGGCTCGCTTACTTCTGTTCCGACACAATCTAGCCCAAGTCGCTGACACACTATGGCCGTAGTGCCACTGCCCAAAAATGGGTCGAACACACGACCACCTGGGGGACAATGGCCTTTGACAATACGCTCCACTAATGCTTCTGGTAATTGGGTCGGACAATGTTTCCTTCTTTCCCTGAATGTACCACAAATCCTTGGGAATTCCCAAATGTTGGCTGGCATTTTACCGCCCTTCGCGGCTCTCTTATCCCCATACTTTGCTTGTCTTGCACTGGGCACTTTGATCTGGTCTACTCTAACGTAATCTGAATTTAACCAATAAACGGGACGATAACACAGACCGTACTTACCCCTACTTGTCTGATCTTGCCCAAATGTAAAGAACCACTGTAATCTTTGTATCAGCGGTATATCAAGCTTACTGATGATCATTTCCACTTCCCTGGTCCACTTTTCATTGAAAGTGAAAAATATTGGTCCCATAGTTATACTGGCCATCTTTTTGAGCCACATTTGTAGGTTTTCAACATACTGCCAGGAGGCGACGGCATCTTTGAAACCATCATATTTCAGACCTATATTGTCTGGGGGATCGCCCACGATTAAATCAACCTGGCCTATGTTGTCTGGCGAGATGTCTTCGAACTTACCGTGGATCAATTGAATCACTGTTTAAATCATCCCTATAGCCATCATTGAGCCTTTTACAGTATATCTCTGCCACCTCTTCAGATACACATGTATGTACTACTTCGCCGGTAGTACGATCTACCACGTACCACTCCCTATGACCGATGACACGTATCACCTCGAACTCTTCCATACCATGTTATACCTCGAAACCACAGGTTTGTTCTAAAAAAAATAAAAAAAATGGAACACTTGGTCCGAAATCTACTCTCTATATATATGGAGGGGCGATTTTATCGGACTAAAGCTTGTGTATAATTTTTGGGGTGATGAAATGGAAGAAGATAAAAGGGTAAAAGTTGACTGCGAACTTGTGACTCGTGGAACAGCCGAAGCGGAATCTGGTGCGAATGATGATCTGGCGGTTCCAGACCCGGAACCTGCCGTGGGTAAGCAAATCATCGAAGAGGCATCTCAAGAGGATGAAGAAGATGGCGATAAGTCAGGAACTTCTGAATAAAGCATATCCCATAATCGAAAGATTGGCCTCAAGACGCAGTTCTGGTGGTGCCTTCGCTTATTTCGAGGACAAGGATGTCTATCAGGAGATATGGAAAATGTGTCTGGATGCTATGGAGAGATACAATCCGGATATAGGACCTATCGAGAATTATTTGGTGAGACACGTTTCCAATCGCCTAAAGAACCTGATGAGAGACAAATATTTTCGTCCAGGTTCTACTGCTGTCGGCTCTGGCTTGGCTAGGACCAGGATGAACTTGGTTAATGCCCTGCCATTAAGTCCTGGTGATGCTTCTGAGGATGGCGTTTTGTTGTGCTCTGCCTCTATGAATACCGATCCGGTGGATACCCTCCTTTCTGGCGAGACATTGCAGTATATTCTGGATAGGTTGCCTCCAGACCTGCTAGAGCCATTTGAGCTACTTATCGGAAACAATAAGGTTCGCGGTCCCGTGGTGGAAGAAATATGCCACAAGGTGGCAGAGATTATGGCAGAAAGGGATCGAGATGTCGGCTAAGAACCACAAGAAGTTATCATCTAATCCCAAGGCAATGCAAATTCTAAAAGATTGTGCTAGACAGGGATTATCAGACAAAAAAATCCAGCAGAGACTAGTCCAGGAATGTGGAATTCAGTGGGCAATAAACACCATTAGCAGAAGACGTCGTACGATGGGAGTTGTCAAGAAGCCGGGTCAGCCTGTCAACACTGAAGCTCTAGACAATCCTATGCTAAAAATTCCGCCACCGGGCCTTACAGATAATGAGAAGGCTCATTGGTTCAGGGATCAACTTAAAAGGACTAGTATGTATCGTACCCTGAAGCGTCAGTTCGAGGCTGAAGAAATCGTGAACTATGTTGAAGACTTTGGCCTTCTATGTTGTCAGTTCGAGGATATTGTCGTTAGTGAATATATGCAAATAGATGACCTTCTTAAACATAGATTGCAAATCAATCGCCTGTTGACAGAAATACGGTTTGCGCAGCGACAAATAGCAGATTTGCAAGAATGGTTAAGTCTGAACCCCAGAAAAGAAGGGGAAGATGGAGAAAAGAAAAGGGAGCGAATTCTGCAACACAAACAGATGGATGATCAATATCAACTGGTTGAGAAGATGAGTAAGCGGTGTGATGAGTTGGTTAAGGCCAGAGACAAGATGTATGCTCATCTGGCCGCGACACGTAAGGACCGCCTAGACGACTTGAGAGGTGGCAAGGAATCGTTTCTTGAAATAGTTGGCAGATTACAGCACTCCCAGGATGAGCGAGACAGAGAAGGTAGGTTTGCAGAATTGACCAAATTGGCAGCCGAGGACGTCAAGGCTGAATTCCGTAAGCCGATTGAATTTCCGGATGGTAGTGTCGAACCGATTATTATGGATGCCGAAACCGATTTTGGAGATAATGAGGATGAATAAGTGTGCCTTGTATATACCGAGACCAGGCGGTACCTCCAGTATGGTTCAGCAGGGTTATGTTGATGCACTGAGATGTCTGGGCTGGAAGGTTTATGTGGCCGATCCTAAGACCAAGTTGGGTTGTAGGAAGTTCATCGAAGAGTACGGTGTCAGACTGATCCTTACCTCGTCTCGCTATGGTGTAAGACAATTGCCAGTTGACACCATAAATGACAATGGGGTTACTGTTTTCATCAGCGCCTTACCCCTTAATGACAAGGAAGCCACCATCGGAGGACCGTACGAGCTAGCCCACGAGGACGAACCAGAAATCGTCAAGGATATACATTCTGTTGTGATTCATACACCACTTGAGGTACATACTTGGAAAGAGTATATGTCGGGGTGGGAACAGCGGGGGATCAATCTACTACACGTGCCAGTTGCTGGCAATATCGTCTGTGCATTACCTTCTAGTTTTTCGACCATAACAGATGTTGCAATGGTGGCAAATTTTTCGCACAGACCGGAAATTATGGCTCAGCTTATTGTTCCTTTGTTTAAGCGGTTGAAGCTTCTTGGACATTCATATCAGGCTTTTGGAGACGATATGTGGTCCAGAGCGGGACTTGACTACAACGGTCCCATTATTGGTGATACCAGTAAGTTGGCAGAAATATATGCCACTGCCCGTGCGTGCCCCAATGTCCATACTAAGCAACAGATAGAGCTTAATGCTTACATCAATGAGAGATCATTCATGATTCCGCTATGCGGCGGTATTCAGGTATCAGATAATCCACTTGTTGAGAAATACATAGATGGAACCGTTTCGGCGAAGAACGTTACGGATTACATTACTATGGTGATGGAGTTGGTAGAAAATGATAGTGATCGGTATCATATCATTCGTCGCAATCTAGAACATGTGGCCAAGAACCACACCTACTTCAATAGACTCGTAGATATGTTTCGCTTTGCTGGACGATATGAAGATGCTGGACACATTAGGGTCGAAGGTGAGAGAATTGCGGAAAAACACTGCTGGGAAATGGATTTAAGGATTAGCGCAGAGGAAAGGGGTGTCCCATATGAGCAAGTCGTCGTCGGAGCAGCGTAGTTTGGGGAGGCGGATATCTGGAGTTACTATGCCGATAGCTAGGAAACGCGCTAAGTGGTGTAGGAATTGGCCGTGCTTGTGTGGTAGTGGCAAGAAGTATAAGCATTGTTGTCTAGCAGATATTAACAAGCTGACACAAGCTGATAGGAATGAGGCAGTGCGGGAAATACCAGAAGATATACAGGAAGTTGTCAGGCAACATCGCGAGGCCCAGGCAGAGAAAGGTTTGATAACCGATGAATAAAACAGCCCTAATAACAGGCACTACCGGACAAGACGGGAGTTATTTGGCAGAGTTGCTGCTGTCTAAAGGATACCATGTTTATGGGATGATACGAAGATCGTCTGTCGACACCACAGAAAGAATTGCACCCTTAATATCTGATGACAAGTTTAGATTAGAAGAAGGCGATGTGACAGACTCACCATGTGTGAGCAGATTAGTATCAGGTATACAGCCTGATGAGGTTTACAACCTGGCTGCTATGAGCCATGTTGGAGTATCGTTTGACCAGCCCGTAGCTACTTGTCAGATTGACGCTATTGGTCCCCTCAATTTGCTGGAAGCTATTCGCCAGTTTTCTCCCAAAAGTAGGTTTTATCAAGCTAGTACGTCGGAACTTTTCGGTGATACTGATATATCTCCACAGTCGGAAGAGACCCCAATGGTGCCGAATTCTCCATATGCCATAGCAAAGCTATATGCGCATCAGATGGTTGGCCTGTATCGTCGGGCGTACGGTGTACATGCTTGTGCTGGTATTTTGTTTAATCACGAATCTGAGAGGCGCGGAGAGGCTTTCGTAACGCGGAAAATAACACAATATGTCGCTATGCTGCTTAATTGGATCAATCGTAATTCGGGATTTCCGGTGAAGGACGTAGACGTGCCACCGCTAGCTCTGGGCAATATCGAGGCCAAGAGAGATTGGTCACATGCTGAGGACATGGTTCGTGGTATGTGGATGATACTACAGCACGAGAAGCCAGACGATTATGTTCTGGGGTCTGGAGAAACCCATTCGGTTAGGGAGCTTCTAGAAGTGGCCTTTGGCACCATCGGACTGGATTATCGTGATTATGTAGTTATCGACCCCAAATTCTACCGGCCAGCAGATGTCAATCTTTTGCACGCCGATCCCTCGAAGGTTCAAAGGGTTCTGGGATGGAAGCCAACGGTCAGTTTTGGCGAGATGGTTGACCGCATGGTCCAGAGCGATTACGGAGCAATAGCCGATGCCTAGATTGGTATTACCCACCTACACTATGATTCGTGATACACGTGAGCAAAAGGGTCACGGATGGACATTCGCCGCACATCGTCCGGAGAGACGCCCTCCAAGGTGTGCTGGTACCAAGGTGGATACATTGCAAACTGGCGACTACAGTATGGTTGGCTATACCGATCTCTTGGCTATAGAACGAAAAGCCGATTTCTCAGAACTGTGGGGCAACTATGCCAAGGACAAGAGACCTGCGTTTGAGAGAGAAATGGAGAGAATGTCTAAGCTTAAATATGCATATATTATTGTGGAGTCTTCGCTTACTCCAGATATCATGGAGCTATCTCCTCCACAGTTTTCTAAGGGCGTACCGGGTAAGTCGTTAATCAGATGGCTCATGAAGTTGTCGGCAGTATACGGAGTGCATATAATTCCAGCGGGAGCCTGCGGCAGAAAGATGGCGCAAATAATATGTGAAGAAGTAGTGAGACACGAAAGGGACAGATGGATGCTACAGGGCAAGAAAGATACCGAAGGAGAAGATTACCTTGGTGGCTAAGCGACGTGGACGATGTCCGACATTGTCTGATGATGACATACGGTTTTTGAGAAATCACTATAAGACATTGGGGCCATCAAAATGTGCGAGAATCCTAAATAGAAACAAGTCTACTATAAAAGCTAATGCAAAAAGGTGTGGTTTTTCTACCAATGTGACACCCGGCCACCCCAGGAAGGTGGTTGTTCAAATGATCAATGACAAAAGAGCAATGATGTTTTGCAAGCATCATGGGGTATCCGAATTTTATATCAAGCCATGTGGCAAACCCGAATGTCTTGCTTGCATAAGACAACAACAGCGAACTAATCATTCTACCGCCGAGTATAGAACAAAGAAAAATCGGTGGGTCAGGAAAAGACGTTCTACGAAGCTTGGTAACTACGAACATAGACTAAGGACATCTTTACGACTTGCTTCGCTGGGGAAACTTAGTTATAGCAAGAATTTACCATACACTTCCGAAGAGCTTTGCAGCCATCTGGAAAATATCCGTCGGAATCAGAATAATCGATGCCCAATGTGCGGAGCCGATTATGATATTGTTGGCTATGATATTGATCATGTTGTTCCTATCTCGTCAGCATTGTCCGAGGAACAATTATTGCGACTTTTTGATTTGAACAATTTATCTATTCTGTGTCCAACGTGCAACAGATATGTTAAGAAAGATAGGTTAGATATTAGTTGTGAATAAAGAACAGCAAAAAATGTTGCACGATCTGTTGTATTCCGATCAGGGTGAATACGGGTATTTGTTCCCATATAGGGACAAAGTTCCAAATATTCGTAAGCATATATTCACCGACCTGAAACAGTCTAAGGAACCACTTGATCAAGCTATTGTTGGCAAGATGATCAACCTTGACTACATAGGCTGGACAGCAAAAGCCATCTTGGGGCTAGACCTTTTCCCTATTCAGATTGCTATTCTTCAGATGATGTGGAACACACCATTCCCAATGCTGATAGCATGTCGTGGTGGTAGTAAATCATTTATGCTTGCAGTTTATGCCGTACTGAGGGCACTGCTAGACCCCGGAACGAAGGTTGTTATTGTTGGTGCTGGTTTGCGTCAGGCAAGGCTGGTATTTAATTACATTGACACTATCTGGAATAGTTCACCGGTATTGCGAAACATAGTCGGTGGTGGCAAAAAGTCTGGTCCGCGACAAAATGTCGATCTATGTTATTTCAGGGTAGGCGACAGCATAATATATGCTCTGCCGATGGGAGACGGCTGCGTAAGTCCTTATACCACAACGACTTATGAAAACTGTTTTGGGACCATTGCCGATGATCAACCAGCAGATCAGACTACAAACAATACAATTGAGCGTGATAGAAAAATTTGGGGCAATGGCGAATTTAGACTGAGTGATGAATCTTATTGCAATGGGAAGTCGCAGACAAAAAGGGCAAGAACACACCATGGTTTTGAGATTGAGGGCACGCACAATCATAAGTTGAAAATTGTCAGAAATGGCGGAATTGTTTGGTCTAGAATGGATCAAATGCGGGTTGGTGATCGTATTCTGTTGGATCGTTCTGCCAGATGGCACAATGGTGATTCTGGAGTTACTGATGAGGAAGCGTATGCACTAGGGTTATTGACAGGTGATGGATGTTTTATCGGACAAAACGGATACAGATTGGGTTTTGCCACGGAAGATAGGGAATTGGCAGACGCGATTCAGGTTGTTGGAGGCTTTAAGCAATCAGCAGATGTTGTCCATTGGAATATGTATGGGAAAAAGAAAATTGACGATTTGATTACAAAATTTGGGATTGGTTTTGATCATCTCAAAACCAAAGATAAACGATTTCCATCAACCATTCTTAAATCTCCTCGCGATGTAACTTCTGCATTTATTTCGGGTCTTTTCGACACGGATGGTTCTGTTCAGGTTACTACTGAACGTGGCGGTACCCAGATAGGTGTCACATTTTATAATACCAGCAAGGAGCTTGTTAGACAACTTCAGTATATATTGCTTCATTATGGTATCGTAGCCCATGTTAAGTCCCGTAAAAGAAAAGATGAATGGGAAGAATGCTATGAGCTTTCGATAACTGGTAGGGACGTGTTGATTTTTGCCACTGAAATTGGTTTTAGGCTCAAAAGAAAACAAGATGTCTTGCTGGCAGGCATAGACAAGAAAAAGCGATGGATGGATCAAAATGATAATATTCCCGATATTTTGGATGATATGGTAGATATTGCGGAGAACTATAGGGCGGCGAGGAATACGGGGAATTGTACATCTGTTTGCGCAGCCAGATTAAGGATTAAGAAATCCGCTTCTCGTCCTCTCGTCGATAATTTTTTGAGAGTTTACGGCCACATAGATGATCCACGAATCGACACTATTCGTTGTCTTGCTGACCCCAATATCTATTACGATGAAATCGTATCCATAGAAGATGATGAATGCGTTACGTTCGATGTGCATGTCCCAGATGGCCATGAATACTGCGCGAACGGGTTTCATAGTCACAACACAAAAATTAGGGGTTTCCGCGCCAACGTCGTAATCGCAGACGAATTTGCATCAATTCCCGAAGATGTTTTTGACGTAGTCGTCCGTGGTTTTGCTGCTACTGCCAAGACACCAGTAGAAGAAGCTAAGAAGGCAGCGTTTGATAGGCAACTGGCAAAAATGGACCTCCCAAAAGACATCAAGACTGAACTGACTACGGATGACGGGAGAATGCACGGCAACCAGATCGTATATTCTGGTACTGCCTATTATGCCTTTAATCACTTTGCCAAAAAGCATGATATGTGGCAGGATATCATTCGCAGCAAGGGGGATCAAGATAGAGTTTCACAAATATTTGGGGGAGAGAATCTGATTCCAGACGGCTTCAATCATCGTGACTATGCTATAATCCGTATTCCCCATACACACCTACCAGATGGCCTATTAGATAAAAGACAGTTGGCACATGCCAAAGCCACTCTTCCAAGAAATATATATCTCATGGAGTATGGTGCCTGTCAGTTGCCGGGATCATTGGTTGATACCCTAGATGGCGTTAAGAGAATAGAAGATATTGTTGTAGGAGACGTCGTTTTTACACACAAGGGTAGATGGAAAAGAGTTTCTGCAAGAAAATATAGATATTACAATGGAGTTATTTCAAAATTCAATTGTGGTCTCAATGATGCAGTTAGTGTCACAATCGATCATCCGATATATACGAATAATGGCTTTGTCTCTGTCAGAGATTTACATCCCAGAGATAGGGTCAAGTTGGTTGGAGATAAATTAAAAGATGGATTTTCGATAGACCTTACAGATTATTGTAGAGATTATTGCTTGGCCAATTATGATGGTGATGAATTCATATACCCAAGATGGGGAAGCGATAAATCTAGTAGGCAAGTCACTAGATATAGGACCAAAAATAATATTCCAAGGTACATACCAGTTAACTATTGTCTTGGTATGATATTGGGCTTTTACGCTGGCGATGGAGATATAAATTCAAAACTTA